>Ga0131853_10027354_pt1 | contig 10240 bp, 7 predicted proteins | sample TergutLab28metaG_FD_92764 | JGI IMG/M metagenome (GOLD analysis project Ga0131853, IMG submission 92764) | Labiotermes labralis P1 segment gut microbial communities from Petit-Saut dam, French Guiana - Lab288 P1 (version 2) (version 2) | ecosystem: Host-associated > Arthropoda: Insects >... | reverse complement strand
GGGGGGGGGGGGGGGTTGTTCTCGGCAGGTATGGCGTAGTCGTGCGGAGGCTTGTTCTCTGACCTCCTTCAAATGTGCTGCGTTGTGCGGGGGAGAGGGGGGGGGGGTTTGTGGTTCGAGCGGTTTGGTAGCAGGTATCCTTGCCTAGGGGAACAGAGATGCGTGTGTAAGTAGGATGGCTGAATGACCTATTCTATTATGCGTGGGAGGGTTCTTCTGTATTGTGAAAATGTAAACATGAGGCATCTGTGGACTTACCTAAGCTCTTGGTGCTAACGTGTACCTGTCTTGCTTGTCCCCTGATTGGTGTGGGTCCATATGGGTGGCGGTGCTCGCTGATGGAGTTTTGAATTGTCCCGCATACACAATATGATCCGTACGTCATTACCGTGCGGCCGGACATCCAACCTTACGAACCACTGCCAAAATCGGACAACTATATGTGCGTCAGTAGTTGGCTATCATGAAGCAGTCGTGTAACGTGTAGTATGAAGACAACTGCCAATGGGCACGTCTCCTTAAACCTGCTTGTCTTGTTTGGGTTGTAAGACGTACAGCAATATTTTATAGGTACAGCTCTAAGAAAGGAAAGCTGAAAAGAATAATTATGACAGAGGTATGTAAAGCAGTCTGACGTTTTTGTAATTGTGTACGTACGTAATATGAAATGAGTTAAATGATTCATGATTTTTATTTTTGTTCTAGGATATGAAGAAGTATTTGCAGCAGTTGTTAACCAGGTTAGAAACAGTTACATTATACCGTTGTGTGGTTTTATTGGCAAGCTATAATGTATTTAGGCAAACGTTTTTAAGTTTGTCGTAGACTGCTATATATATGTGTATTAAATGAATGTTTTCCACTCATATATACGCGTACCATAAAATATGACGTGATTATAGTAATACTTGTGATGTTTGATGATCAGCTTCAGTCTAGTTTATGGCTTGTAGCCAGTAGCATATGAAGCGTCACCATTATGTGTTTAATGGTCAGCTGAACCAGATGTTTTGAATTTCAGAAACGCAAACCGTGTGTGTGTGTGTTTTTTTTTTTGGTACGAGTTTCATAGTAAGTGATAATTATACTTTATGAACGTTGTGTGAGACGCAGTATTTTCCATGAAATGTAGACCCCAAATTTTACCATAATTTAAAAGAAATACAGAGTTTGCACCAAAATTTCCCTTGTATGTAAATGCTTGTCATGTAGCCCTTCCAATGTTAATATCAAAACTCTACCCAAATTTTCTCAAAGACCTTGCTCAACTTCTGTCTTATGCTGTGTAACACCAAAACAGTACATTTTCCATAGCTTTGCCAACATTTATCAGGAAGATAAGTGGGCACTGCCAGGGAAGTTGTGGCTGAATTCTTTCCACTGGTTTCTCCTTTACTTTCAACTTATCTTGCCTCAAAGGACATGCATTCAGATGCTGATATAATTCTGAATTACACCAATTTTTCTTATTCATTTTAGAGTAGATGGCCTTCACTGTATCTTAATAACAGACAGAGATGGTGCTCCAGTTTTGAAAGGTAGGTGGGATATGAGCAACTGTGCACATTGAATATCTTGATTGTGTGACTTGTACAAGTCAGACATGCCTATGTATTGACACTTAGTAACAAGGATGTGGTTGTACAATCGGGCATTATATATTTGTATTATTATTATTATTATTACTTATTCTTAATTTGAGTACAACATAGCATGGTGATTAATCATGCTGAAATATGTATGCTCTAATGACATGCTTCAACATAATATTTAAACCTCAGGTGTTCTTTCACAGACAAGTGATGAAGTGCATTAATATAATGACCAAGAGTAAAATTGTTCTTTAAATCATAGACATAATTCACTGTGTATAGGTTCGTGAACTTGTTTTCCCTGGTATAGCACATCACTGATTAAAATTTATGTTTTGTGTTTTCTCTTTTTGTCATATCTGCACATACAGTTGTAGTGTAATTATTCAAAGTATTTAATTTTGCTGAGGTAAACCACATTGTCATATATGTTGTTGAATATTCTGTTGGTAGTAATGTGTTATGCTTGATCAGCATGTAATATGAGGTGTAACATTTGTTACAGTTTAAGTGTGCCAACTTTTAACATTATACTGTCCCTGCTGTTAGTGTCAAAGTCAGTGCAGCTGTAGTTTAGGCAGTGTGACCCAAGTGTATTGATGGTCCTGTTTCAAACTGTGTTTGATTCTTATGAACGGCTGTTTAAGCTGGTCATAAGTTTAGCCATCATTCCACCATTACAGGTGAAACTGTCAGCTATTGCTCAGCCAGGGATTGTCTCAAGACTGCAAAATTGCAGTTTTGAGACAATGTATTACAATGTACAGTACAACACTCAATACCCCATTTGAGCTGTGGGGATACAACAGTTAGAATAATTGTATGAAAACTGAAAACTTGGATTAATAATCAGCATCCATAAATATTCAATATTGTGATTTATAATACAAATTTTTTATATTTTTATTCTTAATTTTTATAGTAAGTGTGCATCACAAAATCAATAGAAAAGGCAGGTGGATTCAGGGAGAGGGGAGGGTGTGCATGAAACAGTTCATAATACATCTTTTGTGATCAGTTTAAAGAAATCAGCAGTCTAATTATTTCCTTTGGCCAGAAGACAGAATCCTCAGCTTGATAGATATGTTTTAGTTGCCACTGACAAGGCCCCAGAGCTTGCAATGAGACCAAGTTTCCTGTCAACATTTGGAATGGCAACAGATCAAGGTGGCAAGCTGGGACTAGGAAAGAATAAGGCCATAATCTGCATGTATTCAACTTATCAGGTACATTCCTACCTAACTTATAAGTACACAGTTTGGATGTGTGTGTTTCTGACATGTATCATTATAGTCAGTAGTTCATTTAGTCAATATTAGGAAAATTTGCTGCATTTTGTGGTTGTCTGCAGCCCAGAAATGTCTTGTACAACATGTATCACTTCTCTATGGACCTTTATATGTGAGTTCTAAATGTTATGATTATATAATCACAGTGGTTTATTAGACTGCTTCTTTATGATGAAAGACATGTTTATTCTGTTATGATGTCTGCATTCATGTCTCCCTAAGGACTTTCCAACCAGTACAGTGATACTAGTATCAAGTAATGTTATGTATGTTAATTCTGGAAGTATTCTGTGGTTGTAAATCTTTAAATAATGTAATCTTTTGTTGAAGTCACCCTCAGCACTTTCCCTATTTGACAAATATTTATCAATTTTTGTATGATGATGTGTCATTAGAGGTGTTAACTGTCCTTATATCATTTTTATATTTGTATCACACTGCATCTCATTTCTCCCTGCTTAGTCATAGTAGAGTACTTCACATTTCCTAACTGTTAAGTGTTTAACACCAATTAATTATCTGTCAAGCACAACGTAAACATATACCTTGTGTTTGACAGATGTGTATTGGTGTTTATATGACTAGCACAATGGGATGAGTCACATTCAGATGAGAAGTGTTTATTAAAATTACTGTTACCACTTCTGAATACATATATAATCAGACCCTAATACAGCACCACTGTTTGTGCACCATAATTTGTGGTGTATGTTGAAAGTGGCAGTAAATGGGAACTGTGGTACAGTAAGGAATTTCTCTTCACAGACATCCATGGACACTAAATGAGGGTGGTTCTATATGCTGTGTTAGTTATTGACCTTATGTTGTGTGTGTGTGAGTATCAGTCTGATGTGGTCTTGCCTCATTTTCTCTTGAACATTCCAAATATTTTAAATTGCATTTAATATTTATATATTGTTAAAGGACCATTCACTGCAGATAATTTGTTATATAAGGTGAACTGTCTTATATGCAAGGTAATCTTATTTTTAGGTAAACATGGTAGATACACAACACAAATTTGCCCCTGTTGTATTGTGTAGTTGCTCATTGATATTCTTTATGCAGGTTGTCCAGATCAACAAATTGCCTCTAGTAATCAGCTTCATTGGCAGTGTTTCCTGTAATACTGGTCAGATATTGTTGCTGGAACAGCATATTGAACCTCTTCTTAGTGATTTGAGAATGGCTGTTGCAGAATCATGAACCAGTGTTGAAACAGTGACTTAGCTTACCATGCTTACTGAACCATCTTCTGAATGACTAGAAGTGTACCGTGATGCTGCGCTTGAGATAAGGAACTGGGAAGAGAAGACATGATTTATATCTACAGGAAAAACTCTCCCTAAATTACATCAGCATATTATAGTCACTTGAACATTCAGGTATATATATTTTGTTTGTAAAAAAATACAGCATATTATACAGAATTTCAAATAGGAACTCTTATAAACTTGATCTCTTCTTGTTAATAGTCATTAAGTTACTTAGCCTGTATGATAAAATCTAACTAGTTTTTCATATGAAGGCTTTGCTGTGGTTAACATTATGTAATTCTAGTTCAGTACCCACATTTTTCAATTTCCATTATTGAAGTTTTCATAATTATACTGGTCCCCACTTCCAAAGGTGATTTGAATTTTATTTTGACTCAAAAATGGATTCCTTCAATCTTGCTAGATGCACATAGGCTATTAATGCCAACAAGGCAGTTGTTGGAGGTATACAACAACAATAAAGTTCCCTGAGTTAGTATTTCTATCATTCATCCCCAGTAGCATATAAATGTGACTCTGACTGCAGTAGGTGATGTCACATATGTGACCCAGAACTTGCAATGTAAATTATCCTTCTTTTCAGTTTAATCAGTATATATATGGATGATGAGAATACTGTTTATATTGCCTGCACACAATTCATTCTGTCTTTTGACATACAGTTGACATTATGCTCAACTGACCCTGAACGCTGGTATATACCTCATAGAGGTAAATGGTAGTAAAATTTATTTAAATTGTAGTGGTACTGTCAGTGGGATAAATGTATGGTACCAGTAGTTGCCAGTTTTCATGAAGATATGAATAGTATCATTCACTAATTCTTGTTTTGTTGAGTAATTTTGCACCTCCAGTTAACAGGAAAGTCTCCATCAACATTGAATGCTGTTTGTTTCAGCTTTGAAAATAAGCACATACACATGAGTAAATAGATACAATAAGAAGGTTCAAGTCTTCTGGGATGTTATGTTGTGTGGGCTGGTAAATAGTTACCAGTGTTTTAGAGGAGTATTTTTCTTCCATCTTCGGGGTCTGGCAGCCCAAGTGGAGTAACCCACTTTTCTTGGACTGCGGGACCCAGAAGATAGAAGCGCCATGCTCCTCAAAAATGTTGGTAACTGTTTACACCACCATATAACATCCCTGAAGACTTGAATCTTCATAAATATTGCTGTGAGAACCTCAGATCTCACAAATGCATTTTATTCAAATTGGCTGGGTTGATAAGTAGCAAATACTGTATTTTAGTGCTTCTGCGGTGCAGTACATTTCTCCTGCCTGATCAGGGGATTATTAAATTTGGTATATTGTACCTTAAGTATATTTTGTACTGTAACATCATTTACTTCTTGGCAATAATAAGTTCTTTAGAGAATTTTTATGACATTGTAAAATATATCATTCAATACTTCTACTTTTCTTTCCAACTGAAGAGCACGTGATTTCTTATGACCTCATTTTCAACGTGTCTTTAGTCTATTACCATCATCAGATGGGCTAACCATTGTGTGGTGACTGCTGTGCAGGAAGTCATATTTTGATTCCTGGATTGCATTCTTTATGTCTAAAATTGGTCAATTACCACAGTAATGTACCTGTTACTTTATCATAAATATGTTACTGCTGTTATCATATATTAAATTTGATACTGAGATATGGTCTTCTGGGATGTTAGCAAGTTTCCTATGTTGTAAACTACAAGGCATCACATCCCACAACATGACAATCTCAGTAATCACTGCTTTGAGAACTTCATATATTAAAATTTCAGTGTTTGTAATACATTCAGTGCATGGCACTTTAATCACCCCCACTTCTGTATATGGTAAGAGAATGCAATTTGCCATACACAAAGCACCAAATCCAAACAGGGCACAAATGGAAGCACTGGTGGGAGAGTCACACAAATGGTGTCAGCTGAGAACCCCAAACTAAAACAGATACATACAATAACAGTTACAATATGAATTAGAGTACTCACACTTTAACATATGCATCAGAAACCTGGATACTAACAAAGAGAGATGGAAAGCAAATAAATAGTTTTGAAAGGCAAGTGTATAGAAGAATATTAGGCCCAGTACATAACAATGAAAAAGAAAATTGTAGAATATTAACCAATAAAGAAATTTATGCAATGGTTAAAAAACCTACTATAACAGAGACAGTAAAGTTAAATAGATTACATTGGTTTGGGCATGTACAGTGAATGGATGAAAATAGAATTCCCAAAAAAGTATTATATATGAATTTGGAAGCAACAAGGCTGAGATGTAGACCAAGAAATAGATGGCAAGATGAATTGAGGGAGGATGGAAGAAGCTCCTGAGAACAGCAAGGAATTGTTGCATTCTGCACATGTCAATGGAATGAAGTACAGTACTCAGTTCTTTGATTGAACACATAACACAAGCACAAGAAAATGAATAACCGTGCCCCACTAGACCTGAACATAATACCCATCACAGAAAATAGGAAGGCTCTACACACTTTTATAAAGACAAAATAAACACTTGCATGGTGTTGCCATGAAGTCAAAAGGCAAATGACAGAATACACTTGCAAATTCCACACTGGACAATGCCAGCAAGGACACCATCCAGATTAATGAAATCAAACCATAATTTTGGATAGCAAGATAGAGACATCAATTCCGAATGACTAGCTAAGTCACCAGCTGCAGACTGAGTGAGGTGGTAAGGGAGCAGAAAGTAGTAGGAAGGGGTTAGTTGGTGTAGGGGAAAGTATGGAAACCACAGAGGGTATTGTTGTCAGGATGGTGCTGGCCACAAGTACCGTGAACACGACACAGCACATACCTGACATTTCAGTTTTGAGGTTCTTGCAGTGATGTGGCCGAGGATTCTGTCTTTGGAGGTATGATGCTGCATCACGGTAACTGGATCTGATTACTAACCAGTGATGCAATTTCATATCCCAGAAGAACATGATCCTTATCTTGTATTTACTTCATTGTTTGTTTCATAGTAACTGGAAGTATTATAATATATTTAACTGCAAATGGGTTGTCACCCGGTGGCAGTGGTTATTATGTACATACATAAATATGAAATAAGGATCTAAGAAATTTAAGTCGGAAGGGCTACATGAGAAGCATGCAGTAGTAACTTGGAGTCTTGGGAACCATCTCAACATTCGCTTATAGACATAGGGAAACCAAGAAAAGCCTGTGCCGAGGTGGCCAGTCGCAGGACCTTCCAGATACTGACTTCTAGCCAGCAATCTGGCAACAAAAGTATGTAAGACAGCAATACACACATAGTAAAACAATACACATGAGGTAACAAAAATACACACAAGATAAAACACAATACACAAAAGACCAACTACAGTTAGCAGCAATGCACATAGTAAAGGCAACACAAGGGGAAGAAAGTACTGTACCTAGTTTCTAATATTGTTACTCCACAGTTATTGCACACCAATTTTAACATGACCTTCACTTCACCACCTGTAAATACCCTTCACAGTACGCCTTGATTTACCCCCCTTCACTGCACTACACTTCACTTCACTTAACTTCACTACACTTTTTGGATAGTTTTCAACACACATTTCTTTTAGTTCACCACATTAATCACTTTCCTAACCCTCTTTTTAAAAGCATTTAGTTTACAGGGGAGAGTCCCTAAAATGTCTGTAGGTAACTGGTTCCAGAGTCGAATGGTCCTATTCACAAAGGAATATTTCCTGATATCCATCCTTTGCCTCCTGTTCCTGATTTACCCTGCTCAGATAGTTGGACCGTTGTAATCTGTCACCTATAGCCTTCCACGTCCATTCTCCAGAGAATGCTTTGAAGAAAGCACATATGCGTGATATCTTTCTATGCTGTGACAAAGTTTCCAAGTTCAATTCGTTCGTATGATATGCAAATTTAGCTGCTTTCTTTTGCACCCTGTCCAATGCATTTATTTTATTTGTCCCTCCCTGTACAGATCCCAGCACGCAGCCCCACATTCAAGCATCGGACGTACTAGTGTCGTGTAGGCTAAGCTTTTGGTACTACTATTCCCCTTTTTGAGTATACGCATTATGAAATTTAGTGCCTTTGAGGCCTTTTTCAACGTGTCACCGTTTCCCAAGTATTTGCAACTGCTTGCTTCTAGAATTAATTGATCCCCTAATGTATAATTTAGTGGGTTTCTTCTATTTATGATAAGATCAGAGATTATGGTCTGGCTCAGAAATAATGTATTGATGTATTCTGTATTAAAATGTGTATAAGAAAACTATCGTCTGTTAGTGTATGTATTTATATAAAGGTGGAGTCTGTGTATCTTATAACCATGGGCCCCATATCCCATAAGGATATGTGGTTGTCTCCTATACACATATATTTAACGAAAGTGCTACTATGTTGTTTCCTTTCCATGGTCATTATCATAGGTCTGAGTGCATACAGTAGCTTTTAAATTAAGTAATTCCAGCTGTTGACAACCAACTCACAACAACCAGTCTGATTTCTCATCCGCTTTGCTTTCTCTTTCTCTCAATCTCTCTTTTTAATTGCTAGAAATGCCAAGGTTTTTGTTGGATTTTTTTATTTATCACACTTCCACATTACATATTTTTACAGCCACACTGATATATTGCCTGTAGTAACATCTGTAATAATTCCACAAAAATGCCAATATCGTGATTTCAACAGCGTTTGGTTTTTGCTTTGAAATGCAATGGTCAGAAGTACACAGTTGTAAGTGCTGGGTAAGTAACTATGCAATCGGCATTACTGTGATAATGGTGCAACCTGCCAGAAACAGAACGTGAAATAAACAGCAACATGCCTTTATCAGAAAACATCCTGTCCTGTAAATACAGAGAAGTAGATGAAAAATTATATATAATCAACAAAAAATGCATTAAGATTCTTGGATGGTGCCAATGAAGGTTTCAGTCTTCCAGAATATGATGCCATGTAGCTTGGTATATAAATACAAGCATTTCGGAGGAGTATGTACCCCCATCTTCAGGGTAGTCCAAGAAGATTACTTGTTCTACCCTGTAAAGCATGTATTAGACAATAACAGTTGTTTCATATTATTCTAACATATGACTTTAACTCCACTATTCTTTTGACCTTACTCCATGGTGCAGAGTCTGTCTTTAGAAGCTAACCGGTTCTCAGTCAGTCAAATTCCCCAAATTTTATGGAACCTGAAGGTTCATTACCACGTTTACAAGAGCCCGCCACCTGTCCCTTTTCTGAGCCAGATCAATACAGTCCATGCCCTCACATCCCACTTCCTGAAGTTACATTTTAATATCCTCCCATCTATTCCATAGTCTTCCAAGTGATCTCTTTCCCTCAGTTTTCCCCATCAAAACCCAGTATGCACCTCTCCCCTATATATGTTACATTCCCTGTCCATCTCATTCTTGATTTGATCACCCAAATAATATTTGGTTAGGAGTACAGATCATTAAGCTCCTCATTATGTAGTTTTCTCCACTTCCCTGTTATCTCATTCCTCTTAGGCCCAAATAGCATCCTAAGCACCCTATTTTTAAACACCTTCAACCTACCTTCCATCCTCAGTGTGAGTGACCAAGTTTCACACCCATACAAAATAACAGGCAAAATCATAATTCTTTATCTCTTAATCTTTATATTTTTTGTTAGCAAACTGGAAGACAAAAGATTCTGCACTAAATTGTAGCAAGCATTCCCTGATTACAGTCTGTTCTTAATTTCTTCCTGAATGGAATTTTGATTCATTAGGTTTGTTCCCATATATTTAAACTGTTCCACCCTTTCAAATGATTTATTATCAGTATTTATATTGTGACTTTGTCCTGCATTCTGATCTCTAGACATGACCATGTACTTAGTTTTATCAGCATTTACTTCTAGTCCAGTTTACTTACTGAAGCTTCCATGTTTATCTGTATAGTACATATGCTTCTGCCTGGTATATTAACCCTTAGCTGCCGAACGACATATATATACGTTGCGCAGTGAGCCCTTTAAATAGCCGAACGGCCACTAAAGTGGCCGGAGGGGGGGATTTAATTCTGGCGTCAAAGGGTTAACATCATTAGCCTAAACCAAAAGCTGATG
>Ga0131853_10027353_pt1 | contig 10241 bp, 9 predicted proteins | sample TergutLab28metaG_FD_92764 | JGI IMG/M metagenome (GOLD analysis project Ga0131853, IMG submission 92764) | Labiotermes labralis P1 segment gut microbial communities from Petit-Saut dam, French Guiana - Lab288 P1 (version 2) (version 2) | ecosystem: Host-associated > Arthropoda: Insects >... | reverse complement strand
TTTCCTTTATTCGCTCCCATTCGCTTTCGCTTATTTCATATCTTCTTTGTGGAGTTTTCATTTTCATCACCATGGACTACTTTATCTGTTTTTGGCTATTTTGTCATTTCCGAACACGACCTAATCTCAATTAAAATGTTAACTTGCCCAAAATGAAAAAATCATTGAAGCCTGATATTTTCCATTTTGGGCAAATTTTTAGAATTTACTTGAGATTAGTATGATAAGAAATTGATAAGAATTTCACAAGCAATTGTTAAAGCAATTAACATACTGCACAGAGTATACTATAGATAATCAAGTTGAACATCAGTTCAAGCTTCGCCGGAAAACCGCATGAAGCGCGCGGATTTTCCGTCTCGCTTTCACTGTGTTCAACTAGGATTACTATTAATCATCGGCTTGAGGCAAGCCACAATATAAAAAAATACGGAAATCAATTTTCAATAAAACTTGCGAAAAGCTACACCTTCGTCATCCCGGCCCTGAGCTGGAAGCTCATAATCTGTTGCAAAAGAGTGGGGATCCCGGCTCAAGGCCGGGATGACGAGGGTGTTGGGTAGTGTGAAATTATTAAAAATTGATTTCCGTGATAAAAACGGAGGAAATATTAATGAGCGCAATCATAAAAACAAATAAATTATGTAAATCTTTCAGCAGCGGCGGGGCCCAAATCCATGTAATAAAAAATATGGACTTGGAAATCGAAAAAGGCGCGTTTACTGTAATCATGGGGGCTTCTGGCAGCGGCAAAAGTACACTGCTATATGCCATATCCGGGATGGATAAGCCAACCCTTGGGGAAGTATGGTTTAGCGGAAAAGATATTTCCAAATTTACAAACGACGAGCTGGCAGTGTTTAGGCGTGAAAACTGCGGATTCGTATTTCAGCAAATCCACCTGATGGATAACATGAGCGTAATGGACAATGTGCTGACCGGCGGTTTTTTACTAACCAGCAATAAAAGGGAATTGGAGCGCCGGGCCATATCACTGTTTGAGCGGGTAGGGCTTGAAAAGGAACTTTGGGGCAAGTTTCCCAGCCAGCTTTCTGGCGGGGAAGCCCAGCGTGTGGGTATTGTGCGTTCGCTTATAAATAACCCAGCGTTGTTGTTTGCGGACGAGCCTACCGGCGCACTCAACTCTTCTGCCGGTACAAAGGTGCTGGATATTATTAGCGAAGTACACGCAAGCGGCCAAAGTGTTGTAATGGTAACCCATGACCTAAAAACCGCAGTACGGGGCAGCAGGATAATCTACTTGCGTGACGGTGCTGTACACGGCCAGCTAGAGCTAGCGCAATACATTGGTGACGAAACCACAAAACGCATAGAAAAAGTACAAAAATTCTTGGACGAGATGGGGTGGTAAGGGTGAAAAAAGCATTACACATTGCAAAAGCTAACTTACTACGCAGCAAAGGGGCTTCCATTTCCCTATTTATTATCATAGCCATAATATCGGCCCTATCCACAATTTCGGTAAGCCTTTTTGCTGACATGCATGAAGATTACCGCAGAACTACAGAGCGGTATAACAGCTTACACAGCGTTTTTGTTATGCCCCGCAGCCAATATAATTCTTCCTATACGGAATTTATCACAAATGACCCCCGCATATCCCAGTTTGAACAAAAGGAAGTGCTTTTTGCCAGCGGGGTAACGGTAGATTTTGGCCCAACAATGGAAACTAATATAATCATAGCGGACATTGGCATACCCATAACCATATCCGCACCATATATGCTAGAGCGTGACGAAAGCATACCCCGTGACCAGGCGGTTTACCTCCCCCGTGTTGCCACAAATTTTGGATATGAAATCGGCAGCAATTTTTACATGCTTCACAGGAATAGGGAAATAACCCTTACTGTTGCCGGTTTTTTTGAAGCAACAGAGTTATCGGTAGTAACCATGACTGCAATAAAAATATATGTGCCAAACGAAGGATATCAGCGCCTTAGCGCGTACTTTGGCCGCTCTGTATGGATGGCCTCCAGGCTTTATGATTTAAATCAAGCCCAGCAGTTTAATATGGAGTTTAACGAGTATATTGCCATTCCGCTATCCTTCTTAAGCGGCAACAGCTTCATCATAGATATTCAAGAAAATATAAATTCAATAGAAAGTGTATTTCTTATTTTCTACATTATTATGCTTTTTGCTTTCATACTTGTGATTATTTCGCTAATGGTTGTGCGTTTCCGTGTGGCCAATAGTATTGAAAATACTATGCATGAAATTGGTGTGCTAAAAGCCCAAGGGTATACCAGCCGCCAAATCGCGGCCAGTTATATAGCCGAGTACGGCATGGTAGCGGTATCGGCGGCACTTGTAGGCATGATGCTTACCATACCAGCCTTTGGGGCCATAAGGCAGATGCTTTTTGTAATGTCTGGCATACCCTGGGGGGTAGGTATCAATGTTGTGGCTGGGGTATTGTGTGTGATTGTGATTGCCGCAATCATGATGGCAATGGTATTGCTTTCTACCCGGCGGATAAAAAAACTGCCGCCAATTGTGGCATTGCGCGGCGGTATGGCAACAAATAACTTCCGCCGCAATTTCTTCCCCCTTAACAAGTTTGGCGGGGGTATACACCTTGGTCTTGGACTTAAAAACATGTTTGCATACTTTAAGCTATACGCAATGATAGCCGTGGTTATAGGCGGTGCCGCTTTTGCGGTAATGGCAGTATCTGTTATATATCAAAACTTTGTGCTTGACGCTACACCCTTGCTGGGCATTGCAGGCACTGAAGCCCATGAGATGAGTATTACCGTAACAAGGCATACAGATGCCTTTGCCCTTGCGGGCGAGCTTAACCAAATGCCGGAAGTGCGCATGACAATAATGCAGGAATTTGCGCCAGTAAGGATAAACAATGTGGATGCGCCTTTTACAATGGTGTCTGACGATTTTACCCGGTTTGAAACAATTACCCCTTCCCAAGGCAGGCTGCCAATATATGATAACGAAATAGCAATGCCTTTAAGCTTTGCCCGCCGCCTTGGCGTGGTTATGGGTGACGGTGTAAGGGTAACGGCAGGGGGTGTAACACGGGAATATATTGTTGTGGGGCACTTCCCGGTAATGGGCGGTGTAGCCGCAGCGGCAATCACTGCCGAAGGTTATAGATGGCTAATCCCCAACTATATGCCCCGTACAATTTCTGTGTACTTTAACGATGGTGTAAACTTTGATGAGTTTGCCGAGTCATTAACACAGCGGTTTAGTACCCTCAACACATTTGAAGAATATAGCGGTGACGAATTTTCTGCCGCAAGGGCACGGGCAGAAGAGCGGATAGCTTTTTATCTGGAGCATTTTGGCATAGACAGTGTGGAGTATGCTGTAATACTGGACGGGGAAATCATAATAAGCGGCTCATCATATTCTTTCCAAATTGAGAGGATTACGGACAACCTTACAATGCTAATGGCCGGTATAGAAGGGGGCGCTGCTATGGCTTTTAGCCTTCTTACCCAGTTGATTGTTGTGATATCTGTGATAGTTGTATCTCTTATTTTGTCCATAACAGTGCGCTCTATAATAGCAAAACGCCGGCGGGAGCTTGGGATACTAAAAGCCAGCGGGTTTACAACAAAGCAACTGGTAAGGCAAATGGCGGTTAGCTTCCTGCCATTAACCACAATTGGCATAATTGCAGGGTGCATTATTGGTGCCCTGGTTACTGGCCCAATGCTGGGTGCTGCCCTTGCTGTAGATGGTATGTTTAGCATGGTGCTTCATATTAGCCCCTTTGTAACGGTTGGTTTATGTGTGACTATTTTGGTTATTGTTTATTTGGTAGCATATGTTTCTGCAAGAAGTATCAAGCATGTTTCTGCTTACGAATTGTTGTCTGAATAATGGAGGAGAAAGTATATGAAAAAATTTGCGGTTATTTTTGCGGTGATAATACTATGTTTTATACCTGTAAGCAGTGTGCGTGCTGCGGAACATGATTATATGTACAATATCGGCTCTGTAAGCAAGGTGTTTACCGCCGCTGCTGTAATGCGGTTGGTTGACATGGGGCTGGTTGACCTTGACACCCCGGTTGTGACCTATGTGGAGGATTTTACAATGGAAGACTCCCGATATATATACATCACCCCCCGTATGCTTTTAAACCATTCATCTGGCCTTATGGGCACAATTATGTCAAATGCCTTTTTGCTGGGTGACAGCGGCACTTATTATATGGAAAATTTTTTGGAATTATTAAGCCGCCAGCGCCTTATGTTTGACCCGGGCCAGCGTTCTATCTACAACAATGACGGCTTCACCCTTGCGGAAGTATTGGTTGAAAGGGTAAGCGGTGTAAGTTTTACAGAATTTTTAGAGCGGGAATTTTTTGTCCCACTGGGCATAGAGGGTATAACATCCCCACAAAGCAGCAACTTTGACCCTGACCGCCTTGCAGGCATATTTGTTGGCGGCAACCAGCTGCAACCCCAGATGCTTGGGGTAATCGGCAGCGGCGGCTTGCTGGCGACAATGGAAGATTTGGCTAGGTTTTCTACAATATTTATGGATGACGCAGACGGCTCTATCCTTTCCCGTGATTCTGTGGAGGAAATGGCGCGGATTCAAAAAGAAATGGATTTATTGCCAAATGCCAACTCCACAAGCCGCTTTGGCCTTGGCTGGGATGCTGTGGATATGTACCCCTTTAATGCCCTGGGCATACAGGCACTTAGCAAAGGCGGCGGGACGCTGGCCTTTACAACAGACCTTACTGTCTTGCCAGAGTTTAACCTTGCCGTGGCCATTTCATCTTCATCCCAGGGGGGCGGTGTTGAAGCCATTATTTCCCAGGCAATTATCATGGCTGTGCTTATGGAAGAAGGCTTGATACCGACCGATACAGCAATATCACTGCCAGAGCTTAATCTCGAACCTGCAACCGTACCACAAAGTATGAAAGCCAATGCTGGTATTTATGACCTTGGGGCCATGGGCGGCATGTTCCAGGCAGATTTTACGGACTACACCTTGGTGCTTACCCCAGTGGCCCAGCATGGTAACCGCCCGCTGGAGTTTCTTTTTAATACAGATGGGGTGTTTGTGTCTGTAGATGGTAATTATGTGCTGGGCAGGGGAGATAGTGCGCTAAATATTTCCAAGATTACATTTGAAGGAAATTATATTTTGGTGCAGACATATAGCAATATACCGGGGATTGGGCACACTGTGACTTCTGTACCCCTTGGGCAAAGGATGGAAGATAATATTGTTTCTGAAAATGCCATGGCAGCATGGGATGGGCGTACTGGCCGGGAGTTTTTGCTGGTAAGCGAAAGGCATACATCCATGAACTATATTGTAAGCCCATTTTTGACATTTATGATGCATGAGGCTGCACCGGGTTATGTAATTAGGGGGCTGGATGGGCGCGTATCTTTCCCCGCTGCGCGGATTGTGGATGAAAACAGCGCAGTTGCCTTTAACATTGCGCCAACAATGACCGGGCGGGATGCTGTGGATTTAAGTATTGCGGCATATGGTGGTGTGGAGCATGTAAGCATAAATAATGGAGAGCTTGTGTATATGGATGCGTCTTTTACGCGGACTTTAACGGAGCTGGGTGGTAGTGTGACAATACTGTCTGATGCTATATGGGTAGATATTGGTGCAGAGTATGCCGGGCAGATTATGCAAATAACAACACCCCAAAACGGCGCATGGTTTGTATATGACTACCGCATGAATGTTATTGCAACATCCCTTGAAAGGCACCTGCGTGATACTTTTATATTACCGGATGGCGGAAGGCTGGCTTTTGCCGGTGAACCGGGTGCGGAGTTTGTGCTGGCGGTTGATGGGGTGTAACGTTGTTTAGATTTTAATCCGTGTTAATCCTGCTTTTGACCCTTTTGACCTGGGCAATTAACTATAGCCATCCCCATGAAATCCAGCCCAAAGCTACACCCGAAATTAACCCGTTGTGCTAGATGAAAAGCTAGATACGAATTTTCTCACAGAGGCACAGAGTCCACAGAGAGAAAGCCGTTACTTGTTTCAAGAGTGTTGAATCAATCCATTCTCTGTGTTCTCTGTGCCTCTGTGAGAAATATATAAAATCTAATTTAACCAATTGTGCATGATTGAGCAAAATTGCCGCAAAGCTGGCTAAATTAATTTACTATTGGAAATAAAACCATATACAGGCTATAATTGATTTGAATCTATTCTAAAGGAGGAAACAACCCATGAGCAAGCTAAAAATAGCCCTAGTAGGCTGCGGCGGCATCATGAACGCCCATGTAAACGGACTGCTAACCTTCGATGACATTGAAGTAGTAGCAGTGGCAGACCCCCGCCCAGAACGTACAGAAGGTATGATGAAAAGAACCGGTGCAACCACCGCGTATTCATGCGGCAAGGAATTGCTGGAAAAAGAAGCAAAACTTGACGCGGCCTTTATCTGCATAGAGCCTACAGCCCACAATGGCATAGAGGAAACCTGCATAGCGCGTGGTATCCCCTTCCTGGTAGAAAAGCCAATGACCCTGGACATGGCCCAAGGCAAAGCTATTTCTGAAGCTGTTGCGGCAAAGGGGCTTGTCACTGCAGTAGGTTTCCAAGACAGATACCTGGACCTTACAGACAGGATGAAGCAAGAGCTTGAAAACATGAAAGTCGGCCTTGTATATGCCTCCTGGCTGGGTGGAATCCCCGGTGTATGGTGGTGGGTAAAAAAAGACACCTGCGGCGGCCAGTTGTACGAGCAAAATATCCACATAGTAGACCAGCTAAGATATTTCTTTGGTGAAGCGGAAAAAGTGTATGCAACCTGCGGCCGCGGCCTGGTTAACCCAAGCGAAGTAGCGGATACATTGCCAGCTTATGAAACAGATGATTTTTCTACCGCAACTGTCACATTTAAAAGCGGTGTTGTGGCCAATATTATGTCCTGCTGCTATATCACAAAGCAGGGTACCGGTATCCGCAATGGCATAACCGTTATTGGCCGGGACAAGTCATTCGAGTATAAGCTGCGGGACAGCCTAACCATTTATTCTGACGGCATTGAAACAAGAATCCCCAGGAAAATTGACCAAATGGCCCGCCTAGACAGGGCATTCCTTGACGCTGTTGTGGCCAAGGACCCTACCGCTGTGCGCTCCCCATATGCCGACGGGTACAAGTCTTTGCTGCTGGCCAATGCCGCCAATGAATCTATGGCAACCGGCCAGGTTGTATACCTCTAAAAAGGAAGGGCGATACCATGAAATTCTCTGTATGCGTAAACTCCGTGACAGGAGAACAAAGCCGTAAAGATGCGATGGTTTTGTCAAATAAACTGGGCTATAAGGCGGTAGAGTTTTGGGAAGGTACTGGCTTCCCATTAGATGAATATAAGCAGGCTGTCGGTGAAGCAGGTGTAACAGTGGCCTGTATGGGCAGCGGCGGTGTTTCATTGGTTGACCCGGCCAAAAGGCCGGAGTTTTTGGAGAAACTTGCGGAGGCTATAGCCAACGCAAAAGAACTAGGCGCAAAGGGTATGATTGCCCTAAGCGGGCAGGAAATGCCAGGGGTAAGCCGGGAAGCCCAGCATGATTCCATAGTGGAAGGGTTAAAGGAAGCGGCTAAGCTGCTGGCTGGTACCGATATTGTGCTAAACCTAGAGCCTCTTAACACCTTGGTAAACCATAAAGGGTATTACCTTGCAACCTCTGCCGAGGCCTTTGAAATTGTGCGCAAAGTTGGCAGCCCCAATATTAAAGTGCTGTATGATATTTATCACCAGCAAATAACAGAGGGCAACCTGATTGCCAATATTACAGCAAATATTGACCTGATTGGCCACTTCCATGTAGCGGGTAACCCCGGGCGTGGGGAGCCTTATTTTGGAGAAATAAATTACTGCGAAGTGTTTAAGGCTATTGCCGCGGCTGGGTATGACCGGTATGTAGGGCTTGAATACTGGCCTAAGGTTGATGGTGTGGAAGATAGCCTTGTGAAAGTATTGGATTTGTATAATTAATAGTGTAGGAGAAATAGGCGCTTGGACGTTGTGGGATAGCCACATGTTTTATGCGCCTATTTTTATTATAGAGGAGTAATAACGTGACCGAAAAAATAAGATGCCCCTGGACAGAGGATATCCCCATATTCAACGACTACCACGACAACGAATGGGGGCGGCCTGTCTATGACGATAACAAGCTTTTCGAAATGCTAATCCTAGAAGGTGCCCAGGCCGGGCTTTCCTGGATAACAGTACTTAAAAAGCGCGAAGCATACCGGAAATCCTTTGATGGGTTTGACCCGCAAATAGTAGCCCTTTACAATGAAGCAAAAGTTGCCGAACTTATGGCAAACGAGGGTATTATAAGAAACCGGCTAAAAATAAATTCCGCAATAACAAATGCAAGGCTTTTTTTAGATGTTGCCGGAAAACACGGCAGCTTTGCAAAGTTTCTATGGGCATATGTAGACAATAAGCCAATAGTAGGCCATATACAAAAATTTGAAGATTTGCCCGCCACCACCCCAATTTCCGACAAGCTAAGCAAGGATTTAAAGAAACTGGGGTTTAAATTTGTGGGCTCTACAATTATGTATGCCTTTATGCAAGCAACGGGCATGGTTAATGACCACCTAACAAATTGCCCTATATATGAGGAGTTGGTAAAGTGAAAGTAAAAGTAGTGCAGTGTCATCCTGGTGATGGTGCCTTCCCTACATTTTCGAAAGGGACGGCTGTTAAAATTACTGGCGAAGAATGTGCTGAGTTTGGCCACTGGTTTCCATGCAAAATTGATGGATACGCGACTTATATTCCCGAAATATATTTAGCTGATGGCATACTGATAAGGGACTACAACCCTACCGAACTGGTGCAGGGTGTGGGCGATATCCTTGACGTGAAGGAAATCGTTAACGCATGGTTATACGCTGCCAATGAAAATGGAACAAAAGGCTGGATCCCCGCAGAGGCGGTTGTAAGCAGGTCAATCAATTTTTAGTAATTTCACACTATCCAACCCCCTCGTCATCCCGGCCTTGAACCGGGATCCCCACTCTTTTGCAATAGATTATGAGATCCCGGCTCAAGGCCGGGATGACGAGGCTGTAGTTTTTACAAATTTAGCTGAAAATTGATTTCCGTGGATTGTAAGCGTGTGAATTTAAAGGAGACTGGCTTCGGTGTCATTTTTGCCAAAAGCGCTTCAGCTTTTATATTTACTGGGTTTTTGCTAGCAAAATATTTAAAGAACATTGCGGTAAGGAGGAAAACCTATAAAATACACATTAACCCGTTCCACAAGAAAAACCGCAGCAATCTATGTCCGCAATGGCGAAATAGATGTCCGCGCCCCCCACATTATGCCAAAGTGGGAAATTGACGATTTTATAAAATCAAAAGAAAAATGGATTATGGACTGCCTGGCACTGCAACAAGATCAGCAAGAAAAACGCGAGGCCTTCACCATTGATTATGGCAGCACCATTACATTAAGGGGAAGCCAATACAAAATTACCGAACGCGGCGGGACAATGGCAGGCTTTGACAGCGAGGTAATATACATGCCCCCCGGCATATCACCAGAGCAAATAAAGCATACCTGCGTAAAGATATACAAGAAAATAGCCAAGGCATTTATATCAGACCGTGTGGCTTTTTTTGCGCCGCAAATGGGCGTGGCCCCATCTGCCATAAAAATAAACAGCGCAACCAAGCGGTGGGGAAGCTGCTCTTCCCGTAAAAGCCTTAACTTCTCTTGGCGGTTGATTATGGCCGAGGATAATGTAATAGACTATGTGGTAGTCCACGAACTGGCACACCTGGTTGAAATGAACCACTCTGCCCGGTTTTGGGCAGTGGTTGCCAAGGTTTTGCCAGACTATAAGGAGCGTAACGCACAGCTAAAAATTTTGCATAAAAAATTATCCGGCGAGGATTGGGAATGAAGTATGACAATATAAAAAGCGGTATTTTCCGCTCGCGCCCAAACCGTTTTATTGCGGAAGTTGAAATTGATGGCCATGTTGAAAAATGCCATGTAAAAAACACCGAGCGCTGTAAGGAACTGCTTATCCCCGGTGTGACAGTATATGTAAACCATGCCAATAAGCCGGAGCGCAGCACAAAATACGACTTAGGGCCTGTTGCCACTACCGCCAATAGCCATCTTTTGGTCAATTTTGCGCCACTCTGCGTCGGCATTTCCTTGCTTGCCTTTGGGCAAGCTGCGTCAATACCTTCTTGATTGGCACAAAATTGC
>Ga0131853_10027352_pt1 | contig 10241 bp, 5 predicted proteins | sample TergutLab28metaG_FD_92764 | JGI IMG/M metagenome (GOLD analysis project Ga0131853, IMG submission 92764) | Labiotermes labralis P1 segment gut microbial communities from Petit-Saut dam, French Guiana - Lab288 P1 (version 2) (version 2) | ecosystem: Host-associated > Arthropoda: Insects >... | reverse complement strand
AAATAAGTCGCAAGCTCCTGAGGATGGATGTATTAACATCCGAAACATGTTGAGCATTAAATAATGAAATAAAAAAGCAAGTGACATCAAGTTGGTCTCTCTTTATTCGACTATCAAGATGATGCAAGCTCCAATAATCATAAGATTCAAGTGAATGTTTTGCACGTTCAAGGATGATAAAATTTTACTCGTTCAGGATAATCCTTTGGCCATCAGTCGATGTGTACAACCTCCAATTAAATGTAAGCCTGTATACCCTCTTTTCCTTTTAAAGGATTTAAAGGTAATTACATTTAGGAACTCCGAGTATTATTAATGCTACTGAGCTGCAGGTGATGTGGGTTGTAATAACTGAATTATTGATACAATATTTGATTCATTGGATGCAGGTATAGGAGAACCTATGACAGTCTGCTATAGCTTTGCCTTCTAATTCACTGCCCTAAATACCATTTGGATATTAAATAAATGGCAATAGTATTCGTATGCCACAGAGTACTTGGTAATACAATTTTGAGAGAATTTACACTAAGTATTATTTAGATTATGGCCGTAATTTTACCTTATATTAAAATAAGCAAGACCGTGATGACATTATGCTACCGTTTCGTGTATCCCTAAACTACACTAAATTTGGTAAGAATGGTGTAAGCCTAAAATTTGAGAACCCTGCGTCATCGTAAATTATAATTTAAAAAATCTGCTATTAAATATGGCTTATTGGCAACTTTCCAAACACAATAAATCCTTTAGATTAATATCACATTTTGGATGGAAACAGATTTCGCTTAGCCACTATGTACGAACTTTAATTACAAAATAAATACTCACGAACAGTGCGAGGATGTAAACCTTTTATGTTAATTTCCACAGTTGTAACGTAAACAGAATCCGAGCTTATTAGTAATATTTCTAAAAAATAAACGAATAGCTAAATAATAATAATAATAATAATTATAACAATAATAATTCAGACGTATGTGGATATAGTGAGAATAATAATAACCTAAGCATGTACTTGCTTTAAAACAGCGAGGAAATCCTTTAGCCTGCTATTTAAACAATGCCAATTGCTGTCTGCACATAAGATCAGCGATGAATAGATGTGTGTGGAGCAACAGGAGAATGATACTGACGGGAGAAAACTGAACTACCCTGGGAGAAACGATTCGTATTAGCAGAACAAGGACTTTAATGTAACATGTGATTCTACTTGGTACAAAGAGGCACAAATTAAAATTATTGCGCACATATATCCAAAAACGTAACACAAAACTATGAAATGTTGGGTTGTTCTTATGGTGTTACTATATTGAGAGGCGTACGCGGTGGCGCGTTTGGTTAAGGAACTGCGCTACAAGCCGGGACATCGCTGGTTCGGTTCTAGATAGTGTCATGGGGATTTTTTATTGACCTAATCCTTCGAAAGCACTATGGCTCTGGGGTCGACTCAGTCTGCAACAGAAACATTTGGACCTAAGCGCTCTGTCCATGTTGGTTTGGATTAAATACCAGCGAATTGCAATTCTTCCTTAACAGCAATAATTGCATCTTCGAATGAAGTGACAAAAGTTATAACAGCAGTATTCAATACACTTAATCCGGGAAATATGGTTTTTACATATTTCAATAACAGTTCTTGAAAATTTCATTTGGATTTTCTGTTTAACCGTGGATGTAAACCGGTACTAGATCCAATGAAGCCACATCTTTCTACAAGTTGGTCTCACTCCGTTCATTAGTGGGCAAGGAATGCGTGTGTTTATCGCATTCACCTCATGCTTTCGAAACTCATTCCCAAGATCAGGAATTCATATTCTTAGAACAAAACTCCCCCTGCTTCATAAAGTAGAAGCAACAGTGATGTGTACAGAAATGACTGTGTTTATTCTCTTGTACACTTTGACAATGTTGTGTTTAATGTCCACTGCCGAAATATTCTTTGGAACTTAACCTGTAAATCCAAAAGTTTCGCGGAAGGAAGTTTTTCCACCTGCCATATTTCAACAAATCTCTTTTAATATATTTCTATAGACGTCAGAACTGTTTATTTTCTTACCATTGTCATTGAGACCTTAAGTACCCAACAAAGTACAAAATTCAATAGCTTTTCTTCCTTACCTTCGTCTCTTTATTCTTCTGCTCTTGAAGATACAGTTTCATGCTCCTTCAGATTTCACATCAACGTACTGAATATTTCACCTGTTTTATTTATCTTTATTTAACATAGAAATTTATGTGGGCATCAAAGTCTGTTTTAGGGAACTCAGAGCGGTAGTGCAACCAAACTCTCTACCAGCGTTTGTGCCTTTAAGACGCACATTAATAATTACTGTCTTCGTGCTCACGCAGAACAATTTATTTATAATTTGATGTTTGTTGGACCGGGCATCGTTGTGATAAATGAAGAATAACAACAAAATAGATGCTGCTTATTATTTTATTGTACTTCTTATAGGCTGAACATGTTTCGGGCACTACTATGGCCATCATCAGGAGCTCGCGACTATGATGTTGATTACCACATTGGTCGTTTCGTTCTTGGTTTGCTGTAGCTTGGAGGTTAGGTGCGGTTAGACTGGAGTAGTATCCGGGCTGCAGCCCGGATACTACTCCAGCATAACCGAAACGACCAATGTGGTAATCAACATCATAGTCGCGAGCTCCTGATGATGGGCATAGTAGTGCCCGAAACATGTTAAGCCTATAAGAAGTAAAATAAATTAATAAGCAGCATCAAGTTTGTTGTTATTCTTCATTTATTTATAATTATCTGAGATGACTGAATACAGTTGAAAACAGAAATTTACGTACAAAGTATGCCCTTATATGGGTCACTGGTTTTCCCTAAATTGGAAGTTTACACTTTTTTTCTGTGGCGCAACAGCCCAACTCGGGCCCACGATGCCTCACTGTTGCAGTTTCTAGATCACACAAAATTAAGCACACATAAAAGATGGGACTCCTACGAACGAGCGATCAGCTCATCCCAGAGGCGGATCCCTACACACAAGAAAAACACAGGAGAATAACCTCCATTCACTCACCAGGATTCTAAACCGCGATCCCAGCAAAGAAGCGGCTGTAGACACTGGCGTTAGAACACAGGGACTGGCAGTTTGTATAGTTATTCGCTTTTATAATTTCCTTTTTAATAGGCTTGCGCAGCATGTTATAAGTCACAGATAACGTACATTGTCTTTCGTTTATCTCTGATTTTTCAAAAGACTCTTAATCTCAGCCAAGTCCCTTTTCGATGTTCTAAGAGTCTATCTTCCTTGTGTTGGAAAGTTTATATAGCTTGTTTTAGCTCATACTTTATACATCTTTCAACCCACACTTCTTTCTTGTGCTGGTTTGCTTCGCCTTATTTCCGTTGCCTAAGATTTCATGCTAAACACAATTATTTTATAAAAATTTAAGGTATTTTTCAGAAATCTATGGGTTTTTTTTATAAAAGTAAGTATGAATTTCAGTACCTCGTATCAAAGGGGGAGCCTCAGGCATGCAAGTGTCTTTTCTTATGGTGGAATATTAAGAAGGCGTATAGTGTTACTGAATGTTATTTAGTTAAATATGCAGGACTTCTGAAATAAATACCTGCAAGTACAAGTAATTAAGACTTTAAAGTACTGGTTACTTCAGCAACAGGATTTGTTCGCCTATTTTTTTAAGTGAAAATTTAATAACACCTTCTGATTAAATTAAAATAAATAGCAACCCCTATACACGGCTGAAGGTTCCAGAAAGTTGAGTTTCCCAGATTTCAAGATAATCGGCACTTGAAGGTGGCAAGGTTGCCAGCCCTACGCACCGGCCAACTTTACTCCCCAGGAACTTTTCCTGACATTCATTCAGCTCCAGGGCTACAGTGAGGCCGGAAGGATTATGTCAATGAAAAATTCAAGTGACACCATCGGGGCTCGAACCCGTGACCCGCGGGCTTGTAGCGCAGTGCCTTAACTCTAGCAATAACTCTTAGAATTTCAACCTGGATTGATCAGGTGCTCTGGCTATACGTTCACAATAACAACATTTTTATTGCAACTATAAGCTTATAGCTTACATAACGAATCATCAAACATCACTTCCTAATTTTTTTAGGAATCGATGCTGAGAGAAGTTTGTCGACGCTATAATTACTACATTCACTTCATCCAGGCAAATAAATTAACAGTGAAAAACAAACACAAAAATTTTAGCACTGTCAACTAACCTGCTAGCCTGCGGTTTCTTGTTTTATTTACCCTCTAATGAATGCTTAATTGCAAGATAAAATTACAAGGACAAGAGAGAAAGTCTCGCAATTAACGTGACTGCCACCGCCTTTTGTCGCCGGAGAAATCAGTAGCCCTTTTGTGGTGAAACTATGACCGTTGTCTTAGATACCTGTGTTTATCGGCTATTTCTACCATGATATGATATCGCTCTCCTGAAATGCACAAAAAGTGATGTCCCAATTAAGGACATTTTACCACAGCTCGCCACAAACTTACATAAATGTACAACTTCTAATTGGATTCGAGAAGGTAATCAAAATGTGTCCAGAATTTTATGGTAAGCGTCTTCATTATCATCTTCAAAGAATCATCCTGAGCCAAATGGTTAGGATATAAATAACTCCAGACCATTTATTGAAGATCATTCTTAATATTACTCTTCCATATCCAGGTTTCCTCTCCACATTAGCTGTTTCAGCCAACATTTTGTGCGCATTTCTCCTCTTCCCATGCCTGTTACAAGCACCACCTATCTAATACCCCATTATTTCAGTAGGCCCATATATTTGCGCCTAATACGACGTACAGTACAATTATGTTCACATTTAGTTAGTGTCTGTGGATGAATTCAAAGAAGACAACAGGCAATTTCCGTATAACGTAACACTGGAGCGCGTCCTTGCAGACATTGTTGCAAAAAAAAACAAGGAGTATTAAATATTCTGAGTGTGCGTTTGTAGCTTCAGTTTTCCAGCGTGCAATGCGCGTGCACCATATTGTCATTTGTGATCAGCCAAGCTCACGGCACGATTTTCGAAAAAAAGTTCTTGAACATAAAATATATCTGTCAATGGATATTCAGGAAGTGAGATGTGGAAGTATGGACTGGATCGAGCTGGCTCTGGATAGGGACAGGTGGCTGGCACTTGTGAATGTGGTAATGAATCTTCGGGTTCCATAAAATGCGGGGAGTTTCTTGACTTGCCGCAAACCGATTAGCTTCTCAAGAAGGACTCTGCGCCATAGAGTAGGCACGTGTGTAAGTAAACATAAAAAGTGTGTTTCGAGTTTCTATACAAAGTTTGTCCGAAACAACAATATAAACAGCCAACTAGATCCAACAATAACAAATTCTATTGATAATTACAATCAGCTCAACATGTTTCGGGCGATAATTTCGCCCACCCTCATGAGCACTAGAGTGTGTTTACAGCTTGTGGTATAATGCACCGGTGATGCTGCCTGCATTATACCACAAGCTGTAAACACACTCTAGTGCTCCTGAGGATGGGCGAAATTATCGCCCGAAACATGTTGAGCTGATTGTAATTATCAATAGAATTTGTTATTGTTGCATCTAGTTGGCTGTTTATGTTATTGTATCAGTGATGCACGGTCACACAAACATCAAATTTGTCTGAAACATTTTTCATTCTAATAATAACTGAGCGAGATTTGATCTTAAACGTCTAGTTGTCTTCATGTGAACTACCCGTTACTCCTATCCGATTTTAATGCAACTTGAATTTTCTCAACAGTTTTCCCAAAAATATTCCAGCACAAAATTTTATGACAATTCCTCCAATGGGAAAAAATTTGTTCTATGCGTACAGACGGACGGACGGACAAACACGACAAAACTAATAGTCGCTTTTCGCAATTTTACAAAAGCTTCTAAAATGAGATCAGTTGGTAAGGGAAATGACTTGTTTTCTAAAGAGCCCGGTTCTGATGTCGGTCGTGAAAATATAACCTTCCTACATCCTTCGACTTATGTAAGAATCTTGTCTGAAAGACGTGAGTATACCCGTGTCTGTATTGCCATATATCTCCGGCAGAGTCATATGTCTCATCATGCCGCTTTCTTCTGATGGATACGCCTGCTGCCTCTCCTTACTCTTCACCAGGACACGTAATACGGTGGAGTGTTTTTCAATCGCTTCTCCCGGCCCAGCCTGCTGCGATCCCAGCAACCTTCCGTGACCCAGCAGTCGCTTCAGGTTTACCAACATTCTGAAGTTGCAACGGGTTCGAATTTCGAAGTCTCATTCTAAAGTTTCAGGGTGTTTTGATGTTGGCGACTCCCGTGTTGGACAAAGAGAAGCTAAAGATCAGCTGTCAGAAAGGAATTCCTAATAGCATGAAATAAATAGTTACAGGTATTTAGTCAATAACACAACAAATATTTCTGATGATGTTTATTACAGAATAATAACAACTACATATTTCGGCCTATTCTGGCCATCATCAGATTTTCATCCAAAAGAGTATTAGTGTTTATAAGATTTATGCGGTTATGTAACGATGGTGAGATCTTATCATCTGTGGTTTTGATTATTACTAGTATTAAGAGACGTGGCTGGTGGGGGGGGGTGTTCTGTAATGTGGGTATTGTGCTGACTTGGGGTTCAATGCTCGTGTAGGTGTCTATTTTAGTTGCAGCTGTCCTATGCGGGATTCCGGTTTATTGTCTATCCATCATCGATGTCTGTTTTCAATGGGCGTAAGTTTATGGGTTCTGTGGAAAGGAGAAAGAAAAGAAAAATTATGTGTGTTGGTGCGTGTGGGTTTGTAACTCAGTGCGATGAGTCCTAATTGAGTGGTAATTAAAAGTCTGAACTCACGTGTGTGCTTTCTATCCTATATTCCTTATGGTAATCCTTGTGTTCAATTGGGACTCATCGCACTGAGTTCCCAACCCACACGCACCAACACACATCATTTTTCTTTCTTTTTTTTTCCTTTCCACAGAACCCATAAGCTTACCCTCATCGACGATAGACATCGATGATGGATAGACAATACGCTGGAATCCCGCATAGGACACTGCAACGAAAATAGACACCTACGCGAGCATTGAACCCCAAGTCAGCACAATACCCACATTACAGAACACCCACCCACGAGCCACGTCTCTTAATAGTAGTAATAATCAAAACCACAGTTGATGAGATCCCACAATCGTTACATAACCGCATAAATCTTACAAACACTAAAACTTTTTCGGATGAAAACCTGATGATGGCCGGAATAGGCCGAAACATGTAGCTGTTATCAGCCTCTAATAAACATCATTAGAAATATTTGTTGTGTTATTGACTAAATACCTGTACCTATTTATTTATACACAAAACGGGGATGGCACATTTCAGAAGCATGAAATGAATTTCTCACTACATGATGCAGAGCCAAATTTGTTAGTCTGAATTTATTTAATAAATAATAGTTTGGCTGTTTTGGAGCAAGAATATCCAAATTTTTTCGAAACTTAAAATTACATCTGCATAATGCAGGCTCCTAATAACTGTGACAGAACAAAATCTATTTATGTTAATGAAGGATATATCTTGATTAGCCGAGCAACTAACAATTTCTCCATATCAAGTAAGTTATTAGTCACATCTCTATAATATATTGTGTCCATATCTACCTTACAGAATGCACTTGGTTTGTGAATGAGTGAATGCGTGCATGACGTAACGTTATTCTTATAGCTGAATATAATTTCTTAAGATGACAACCATTATGATCCAGATAAGATGTGCCTAATTTTGGTCGGCATTGCAGCGTGTTGCTCTTGCAACGGAAGACCTACAGCGGTCTAAACAAAAATTGTTAGGTCGAAATATTCCTGTATGGCTATAACATACAAAACCGGAAAATCTGAAGGGTTGTCTGTGGAAATCAACGTTAGAGGCGCCGTGACAGTTAGGCTTCAAGCATGTTTGCAACTTGGTCTACCAAATTCTTCCTTTGAGAAGGTGAAAGTTTTCCTAGCATCTTTCATCTTTCTTGATTAAAACACCTAGAAATACATTTTACAAAGAACTTATAATTCTTTGAACCTCGGGTTTTAATTATGCCGTATATTGACTGCTTCTCTTACACAACCTTCTCAACAAAGCCTAATTCTGAATATTACTTATCTGCCTCAAGTACCAACTTTACGACAATTATTACACTGCGTCTTTCCTCTTAGCTAATTAGTGAATGCGAGGAGAGTTAAAGGTTTTGAAATTTTCATTTCCGTGCATTCTCACCCATTAGACACCTCTTCAAATACACCAACCAAGTACACATAAAGGTAAAGATATGTATTAAACAGATAATATGTTTTTGATTGGTTTATTTGACGAGGTGTCTGATGCGAGAAATTTTAAGTTTTAAATGTGGATTTAAAATTCTTGCGAAAACAACATTTGATGACAAGCAGTCTAAGAATGACTAGAATTCGCATCCATAACTTATATTTTTGTGATTATTGGAAATTATAATTTATTTATTTTAAATTAGATCTTATATCTCTCTAATGTAGTTTTCAGAGCAGCAAATATGTCTGGTGTAAAGGACAAATTGAACTATCAGAATAAGACGATATACTCTAAATTTAAGAGCGATCTTAGCATAGTGTATGAGGTAAAGTTTTACAAATTATCTGAATGTTTCCTATTCCCGCAATTAGTGCTACGCGAAAGGGAGGCAAAAAATTTTGTTGTCCCTTTATGGGCTCACAGATTCACATGAGGTGAATAGAATTACTGCTTCAATCATTTTTAATATCGGTACCAAATGCAGGTTCTTCAGCTTCATGACCCGGCCTCTTTATCCCCTTCCCCCGGAGAAAAATTTATCTCACCTTTATTGATTAAGGGGCTGGTTGGATCCCAGAAGCAGTCTGGAGAGCTAGAGAGAAGAGAAAAATTTTTCACTCCCACCTGGAATCGAACTGCATTTCTAGCCCTCAACCTAGTCACTGAAAGGATTAGGTTAACCCAACTCTTTTAGTCATAACTTAGACCGCGCAGAGACAATGGAGAGAGGAAGCGAATTTTGAATTACGAGCTCGTCCAGATGGTATCTCAACTCACTCTAAATTATTAATTGAGATTGTGTTTCTGAAGGAACTGTTGAAGGCCTTATGATATCTCGAAGAAAAGAGCCACCGTGAAATAAAACAAAATCTTGGTTTCGCAAATGGCCACCCATAAGTAAAGTGTCTTCGGTTGTTGCAAGAATCTGGTGTGATTGCGAGGAAGGCAGTTGTAAAATTATAATAATTGTAATGGACTTTCTGGAAGGGTGGATTATGAGAACTTATTTTTATTCTGAAGAAAAAAAGAGGGAAGAATAAAGAGAAGTAAAGAAAGGATGAAAGAACAACAGCAGCCGCAGCAGCAACGCTGTCCATTGCGCAGTACGTGTACGACGCAAGTTACTAGTGTGCCATTTTCCTATTTTCGGAACCAAATGACGTACTGCTTTCAATGCAAAATTCACTTTCGTGTAAGAACACGCAATGTTTATTTTTGGAGCTGTTACTCGATCATATTTGCAGCAGAAATACAGGTACCTACGTATAACCAGAAAATATGTCGAAAATCCCTTAAACATTACTTAAATGCTGAAAAATTTAACAAATATGACATTGCGTGGTTGCAGCCTTCCGCCACGAAGTGGATAAGAACTGGGGCTCTTCTGGGTTATTAGGCAGCAAGTAAGAAAGCTGCTTGCTGCGTAATAACCCAGAACAGCGAACAGCGCAGTTCTCAAATACGACAGTGTACAATTTGTTCTTACGGAAAGCACGAGCAGAGAATCTACTGTCCTCTGGCATGTTTATATCGATACACTAAAGTTCTGGCGATGCCGGTCCCAGTGGCCGCGCGATTTAAGGCGTAGGTCTGCGGCCGCTCGCCTGCTGAGATTGCGGGTTCGAATTCCATCGAGGGCATGGATTTCTGTTTTGAATGTTGTATGTTTTCAGGTAGACGTCTCTGCGAAGAGCGATCACTCGTCCAGAGGAGTCCTACCGATGTGCTGCGATGTTGTATGTGATCTAGAAACCTCGTGAATGAGGAGACCCTGGCCCACTGGGGGCTGTCGCGCAAAAAAAAAAAAAAAAAAAAAAAAAAAAAAAAAAAGGTTTTGGAAAAAGAACAAAAATAAAAAGATTTTTTTCTTTTTTTTTTTTTCTTCCTTTGGGACCATCCAAGGGGGCGAAAAATTTCTTTTTTTGTCTTT
>Ga0131853_10027351_pt1 | contig 10241 bp, 8 predicted proteins | sample TergutLab28metaG_FD_92764 | JGI IMG/M metagenome (GOLD analysis project Ga0131853, IMG submission 92764) | Labiotermes labralis P1 segment gut microbial communities from Petit-Saut dam, French Guiana - Lab288 P1 (version 2) (version 2) | ecosystem: Host-associated > Arthropoda: Insects >... | reverse complement strand
TGAAGATGGACGTATTAACGTCTGAAACATGTTGAGCAATATATAATAAAGCAAGTGTCATCTAGTTGGTCAACCATTATTCAAATATCAAGATGATGCACGGTCCAATACGCATAAGATTAAGAAAGTGCCTCTGCCTCCACGTCCGAGCTCAAAAACTAGCTAACCTTTTATGTAGCGGAATATCGCATGAATAAGTTCCAGTATGCCTTGAGGGACCCGTGTTCTCTTCCCTGATACAGCCCTACCATTTAATTGCTTGTCAAGATACTGGAAATGTTGCACAGTCCATAAACTATGGGTTTAGGTACCTTACTGGATTTACCTGTGTAAATTATTTTCCAAATTCACAAAGAAATTAATAAAGTGGCACCCAGCAAATTATCTTCAAGTAGGTGCATATATTTTCCAACATTGAAAATAAACAAGACCGAACAGCTCTTTCAAATTTCAGTTGAGGCTACTTACTGCACAATACATTGTCAGTATAGCAGCCGTCCTGCAAACATTGGGTTTACCCGATACTTCGGTGTCTCACAGCGAAGCTGATGTAGATTCCAGTGGTCTGGGGTATGACCACATGTAGAATGGTTAGAAACAACCAAGTTTTCCCTTCGCAAGTTTCTACAGTCAAAATAAAATAAATTTTAAGAAGACGAGATCTCACTTTCTACACAACCTATAATTGTACCCTACAGTCTCGTATTCTCGGTCAAACTGATGATGGTCTGCAAGGCCGAATCATGTTGTTGAATTAACACTGCAATAAACAATTGTGCTGTTTGATATTACTTAGGAAGTTTCTTGCTGTCCATAACATAACGACGGTGAATCGTCTTAAATACGTTTCGGAGGAACCGCAGCTTCCCCTCTTCTGGATCGAAATTTATTCCCGAAAACGACGGAAATGTATTCTTCTAAAAGTTGGCAACAATCAGCGGAGCTGTGCAGTATCATATCCCAGAATGCCCTAACAATGAAACACGTCAAGTACAGCATTGGATGTTGTTAGTGTGAAATCTGATAATAAAATAATAATTACACCCTTACACGTCGTGTTTAACGGATAATGACATTGGTGGTGCTGACTTTTACGTCATGATATACTATCATTATTTTGTCATTTATTTTTAAAATGCAGTGTACACACCTGATATGTCCATACAATTGTTTACAAAACTCTTCAATTCATCCACATTGCGCAGGTTTCCGATGTCAGTACAGCCAGCAAATTTGTTACATTTCTCTATCAGGTATGCTTACTGGAAGCTAGCGAAACACACATTTCAGTGTGTATCTGCTCGCCCATTGTTCGAGTGCATGCATCAAATGGGAGTATTTCGAAACATCTAAGAACAAAACACTAGAGGAATGAGACACAGTTAAAGTCCAAATCGATAAGTCCTTGCAGTAAAGATGGTCTGATTCTGGTCATGGAAGACGGAAAATTCTCCAGACTTTAGCTGAGAGAATTCCCTGGTCCACAAGAAGGAGAAGAGACAAGTGATAAGGAAGAGAATCAGAATGAGAACAAAAAGAGACACTAGAGAATTTTGCGACCATCCACCGCAGCTGAGCGAATGCCGTAGAGCCGGCTCTTCTCGTACGCTGAAGCATCTCCCCCTCACCACCCAACCCCATCCCTCTGCATTCCCTTCAACATCCCCTAGATCCGGCCCCAGTTTAATATCTGACTGGGGTGTAGTCATCTATCAGATCCAAACAGACAAGAGTTTTATTAAAAGTCAGAGCAGGCACGTCAATAGCCGTAGGGTGGCTGGGAGGGGGTGTGGGGGGGTTCCATGGCTGGCAGTGGGGCCATGAAGGAAGAAGATGTAGCTGCAGAGAGGGATGAGAAGACGTAGAAAGAAAAGGCATATGCAACGAAACGGAAAGGCGAAGACTAAGTGGAAATCACCCAAAGAATAACCAGAGAAGATAAGAAAGAAGAGAGAGAAGATGGACAGGGCCAAAGTTCGTGTCAGATCGTAAGATTTCTAGATACTCTTAAACTGCCTAATCTTTTAAAAAAAAATGTAACCATGATCTAAGTGTTACATACACCTAGAACTGAACTAGAACTAGAACCAGATCTAAATTTTGATCTACATAAATATTATAGGGCTATACAGCATGGTACTATGCAGACAAACTTATGCTACTGGCTAAGGGAGAAACAGTTTTACAGGGCGTGATTTTAACACTAACCGAAATTGGAAGATGCTATGGAGTGGAAATGAATGTGGAAAACACTAAGGTTAAGAAATGAATGTGGAAACAACTAAGGTGATGAGAATCTCAGCGTAATCATCATCAGAACAGAAAATGACAGACCAAAATCAGCTGAAGAATGTGGAATAATTCAACTATTTGGGGAGCATGATAACAAATGATGCAAGGCTTACACAGGAAATTAAATCCAGGATTGTCATGACGAGAGCAGCTTTCAACCAGAAGAAGGCTATTTTCCTCAGTAAATAGGACTTAAATTTAAGGAATAAAGTAGTAAAATGTTTGATTCAAAGCACAGCTTTGAGTGGTGCTGAAACTTGGACACTTCGGAAAGTAGACAACAAATGCTTGGGAAGTTTTGAAATGTGTTACTGGAGAAGACTAGAGATCAGTTGGACCGATCGTGTGAGAAATAAAGAAGTATTACAGAGAGACAAGGAGTAGAGGAATATCCTACATACAATAAATAGAATAAAGGTTGACTGAATTTGTTATATCTTGCGTAAGAACTGCCTTCTAAATAAACGCTATTGAAGAAAACGTAGAGAAAAAGGATGTGACATAAAGACGAAGGAAAAGACGTAAGCAGCCACGGGATTTCCTCAAGGAAACAAGAGGGTATTGAAAATCGAAGGAGGAAGCACTAGATCGCAGTAAGTGAAGGATTCGCTTTGTAAGAGTCTGTGAACTTGTCGTAAGTTACACTACAGAATGAATGAATCGCATGGTGCATTTGTAGTTTAAGATTACGATTGTCCGGGATTTGGTGCTGTGTGATTGGGTAGATATTTAGCTATGTCTAACAGCACCCTGCTTCTTGTATTCTTGGGACAAATTTCTAAGTGATTCATATTAACTACCTAACGGACCTCAAATCTTACACATTCCTGTTCTTTTCTCGAGGATCTCTTGTCGCTATTAAGTACAGACAGCTTCTTTCTATCTTGTCATATTTCTCGTTGCCTAATACTATAATGTGGGATGACTGTAACTACTTTTACTAAAGAAGAGTGGCGTGAGATGAGGTGTTTGTGTGACTGTTCATCATAGATATAATAATATAAATAACCAACAAAATGCAAAAATGACAATTTATACATAACTTTAATCAGCTCAACATGTTTTGGGCAATAGTTTCGCCCATCCTCAGAAACACTAGACTGTGTTTTTACAGCTTTGTACCAGAAGCTGTAAAAACACAGTCTAGTGTTTCTGAGGATGGGCGAAACTATCGCCCGAAACATGTAGAGCTGATTACAGTTATCAATAAATTGTCATTGTTGCATCTTGTTGGTTATTTATATTATTATAAGAGTAGGGTGAGGTGTTTATTTTTACAGAAGGAAAATGTGATAGTTGAAGAATAAGAGACCAACTTAATGTCACTAGTTATTATGTTTTATTTCTCTTCTTCCATGCTCAACATGTTTCGGACATTAATACATCCATCATCAGGAGCCTGCGACTTTTCTATTGTATCACCACACTGGTCGTGTGTTCTTGTTTCGATGTGTGTTGGAGTTTCGGTGTGGCTAGTTTGGGATGGTATTCGTTTATCAGGCTTCACCCAATAGAAAAGTCGCAGGCTCCTGATGATGGATGTATTAATGTCCGAAACATGTTGAGCATGGAAGAAGTAAAATAACACATAATAACAAGTGACATCAAGTTGGTCTCTTCTTCTTCAACTATCACAATGATGCATGGTCCAATATAAATAATATATACATAAGGAAAATGTGGTTATGAAGAATGTAGTTATGAAGAATGTGGTTATGAAGAATATGTCCGTATGAAGGGAAAATAAATTTAAAAGTTGCACATTCTATTCCAATAGCAATTGCAGAGATACTGTAAAGTTTTAAATTAGTCTATTCCTTGCATTTGTGATCCCTGTATTCATTTACTACACAACCAAAAGCACCGCGTCAATTAAATACAAACAGTTTCGGTAAAAACTATCGTCATCAGAGAGCACTGGGAGCCATTATTAAAAGCAGCTTGAGACACTACTCCAGCCTAACTGCACCTCACCTCCAACACACAGCAAACCAAGAACGAAACGACCAATATGGTAAAAAAAAACATCATAGTCGCGAGCTCCTGATGATGGGCTGAGTAATTCTCGAAACATGTTCAGCCTATAAGAAGTACAATAAAATATCAAGTGGCATCTAGTTGGTTTTTTTATTCTTCAGTTACAACAAAATGCGCCTTTGTTAAATGAAGTGCAGGCGTGATATATGTATACATGGATATACGAACATATGGACATACGAACACGGGGACATATGGATATACGTGTATGGACGTATGAACATATGGACACATGGGCATATGGACACTTGGAGATATGTATACATGGATATATGGACATATGGAACACATGGACACGTGGACATATGGACACATGGACATATGGACACCGGAAAAAATGGACACATGGACATATATACATATGAACATATGGACATCATGGACATATGGACATATGGATATATGGACATATGGAACACATGGACACGTGGACATATGGACATATGGAGACATGGACATATGGACACCAGGAAAAATGGACACATGGACACATGGACATATGTACATATGAACATATGGACATCATGGACATATGGACATATGGATATATGGACACATGGACATATGGACACCGGGACACATGGACATATGGACAAGTTGACACATGGACACATGTAAATATGGACATATGAGCACATGTAAATATGGACATATGGACACATTGACACAAGGACTTATGGACACATGGGCATATGGACACTTGGAGAAATGTGTACATGGATATATGGACATATGGACACATGGACACGTGGACATATGGACATATGGACACCGGGAAAAATGGACACATGGACACATGGCCATATGTACATATGAACATATGGACATATGGATATATGGACACATGGACATATGGACACCGGGACACATGGACATATGGACACATGGACAAGTTGACACATGGACACATGTAAATATGGACATGTGAGCACATGTAAATATGGACATATGGACACATTGACACAAGGACATATGGACACATGGGCATATGGACACTTGGAGAAATGTGTACATGCATATATGGACATATGGACATATGGACACGTCGACACATGGACACGTGAACACATGAACACGTGGACACTTGGACGCGTGGACATACAGACATATAGACATATGGAAACATGGACATATGGACACTTGGAGAAATGTGTACATGGATATATGGACATATGGACACATGGACATATGGACACATGGACATATGGACACATGGACACGTGAACACATGGACACGTGGACACTTGGATGCGTGGACATATAGACATATGGACATATGGACACATGCAAATCGGAGACAATGGATGAGCCGTAGACGAATCAAGTTACTGTAGACAGATAATGAACAAGCAGAGCAACAAGGAATAATGGAGGCTTGCAGCCTGTCTTATTAGAAGCAGAGGGAAGTAAATATTCCAGAATGTCTACTGGAACATTATTTGACCGCTATATTCTGGAGACCACACTTGACTACTCTCCAGACACACAGTGGTGGGTTCGCATTTGGTTCTGCTAAACAATTCTTCGTCTTAAGTTGTATGACCACAAAAAGCATTCACGTTCCTCGACCAATATTGTCGCCATTGCAATTAATCAGTACTGGTTCCAGTGGCCGCGCAGTCTAATGCGTAGGTCTGCAGCCGCTCGGCTGCTGAGATTGTGGATTCGAATCCCACTGGAGGCATGGATGTCTGCTGTGAGAGCTGTGTGTTGTCAGGTAGAGGTCTCTGCGATGAGCTAATCACTCGTCCAGACGAGACTTCTGACTGTGGTGTGTCGTTGTGTGTGATCTATAAACCTCGTGAATGAGGAGGCCCTGGCCCACTGGGGGCTGTTGCGCCAAAATAAAAAAATCAGTACCTAAGATATAATCAGTTCCTAGAACATTATTTTTATAGTCTGATTTCTTCTACCTACTAAATATAGGTGTAATGTATTACTAGTGCCCTGGTCACACTCAGTGACACATGCTAGGTAGGACTCCCCTAGACGAGGGATCACACAACATTCACAAAAAACTTCCATGCCCCCGGCGGGATTCGAGTCCGCAATCCCAGCAAGCGAACGGCCGCAGAACTACGCCTTAGACTGAGCGGCCACCGGGGTAAGAACATCATTGATAAGCCTAAATAAACGCAAGCTGTGTGACTACATGTAAAGACAATTTTGTGGCGATTACAAATGGCTCGACTTATTCCGGTAAATATTCCCTTAGAGAAGCCTCGTATAAATCGATGAGATAAATGCAAAATTCATAATCTTGCGCGACGAAAATTCAAGTGGACATTTACAGTGGATATATTGAACACGAACATCTGACCTATTTTCACATAACTGACTGTGGTTGTGCGTTTTGATGCGGTAGTAAAGAAAGGTATGTAGACTGCATTCCGCCTATTACAAGCACGCTGTATGTGCATGTTGTGAGGGCTGCATTATACAAAACTCCTTATGAGTCAGTACGAGTAATGTGTATCGGTCCCAGTAGCCGCGCGGTCTAAGGTTTAGGTCTACGGCCTCTCGCCTGCTGAGATCTTGGGTTCGAGTCCCACCGCGCGCATGGATGTTTGTCTGTTGTGAGTGTTGTTTGTTGTCAGGTAGAGGTCTCTGCGACGAGCTGATCACTCGTCCAGAGGAGTCCTACCGACTGTGATGCGTCATTGTGTGTGATCTAGAAATTTCAAGAATGAAGAGGCCATGGCCCACGTTGGGCCGCAGCGCCACAAAAAAAAAACTATTACTGCGTACTGTGCAATTGTTCTGCGCCTTTCTACAGCATTTGGTCAATGCAGAATACGTGGTCAATATTTTGTCGTAACCTTCAAAGAAGATAAGTATAAATTTGAGCGGATTGTGGAATAAAACTTTAATCAGGATTATAGAGCTCTGACTTGGTACTCGCCACTACGCTTCATTATCTTTTCGCAAACAATGAATACATGTGAAGGCGTCATATTTTGACCCCTTCTTGGATCAGTTCTTCCGGAATTTTATCAGTAAGCCAATCAAACTTTGAATTTCTAAATTCCAAAATTAGTAATCTTAGGTCTTAACGACCCTTTTGTATATGGTCCAGTTATCCTATAATCGCCAAGTCCTTTTACTTTAATAGCTGAATGAAAGAATTCTCCACGCTCTCAAAACATTATGGAATCTGCAAGTACATTCCCAGTTCCGACTTTTATTAAGTTCACTCCAGACTGGCAGCTGTTCTTAAATTTATTCAACTTACAGCATCAATACCCTTCCTTAGAGAAATACTTGGTTTCGGTTATACGACGTTTAGGAGGCACAGAGTGGGATGGACGCACAGACTGACTGACTGACTGGCTGGCTGGCTGGCTGACTGACTGGGTGACTGACTGGCTGACTACCTTGCTGACTGACTGGCTGGCTGACTGGCTAACTTGTTGACTGACTGAATGACTGGCTAGCTGGCTGACTGGTTGAATGGCTGGCTGACTGACTAAATGACTGACTGACTGGCTGGCTGGCTGGCTGGCTGGCTGGCTGGTTGACTGACTGACTGGCTGACTGACAGATATACAGACATCGGCCATGACACAGGCAGTGCGTTTTGTTAGGTCTAATTGCTTGTTCACATAGCCCTGTATATTTATTTATTCACCTAAAATATCCCAGCCTTTACCCTGTTCGCCTGATGTACAGCTATTACCGAGGTGCAACTTTTTGGGAGAATTAGTGCTAACATTACGAACTATTGTGAATCTGTTCTTCCAACAAGGGCAGATGCTATACAGTCAGTTAACAGATAGGTTAGGTGCGTGTGAACTACCGCACAAGTTTGATATGATAGACCTGTGAGCACAGTGGCGCCACGGTGATTCGTCCCCTTGGCCACCTGCACTGAAAAACACCACATTTTGCTCAGACAGTTTAATGTTGTTCTTAGAATTAAAATTAACGTTTGATGAACATTAATGGCCCAGCTGACTTCTACGTGTCTGTATTTGTAAGAAGTAATAAGTGATCCCTTCTACATTCCATAAAACAAACTCATTCTCAAAACTGTCAACTCACGCATTTCCTCAAACACTCACAAGTACGGCAATTAGGTGACAGCCAGATCGAAAATAAATATTTTAACTCATATTTTGTCTGGAAGCTTCCTGTTTTATTTAATACCGCTTTCCCTGACGGAAGCATAATTATGAACGCTGAATTTTGAGGAAAGTGGGAAGTACGCCATCGATTTTAGTTTCACTGCATTTTCCTATACTTGTTAGTAACGGTCAAGAAAAATCACGAAAAAAGACAATCTAACTGGTTCCGTCCGAAGATATGTAAGCTACGATTTCCAGAATACGAGCTGGTAATTGTAAAATGAAGCCTCGGAGCTGCCTGTTCAGATCCTGTGCCTTCACGAACAAAGTAAAACTGTAGGCCATCTGAGGTTACCGCAGTGTTGAATACGAATGTACTAACATCTTGGATCTGATGCTATTTTGCTTGCCATATACTTAGTCCTTTCAGGAGAACCCGCTGCCCCCAGTGACGTAGAACATTATGCCCTGATGAGGCAGACAGCGGGTTCCTCTGAAACCTCTTTACGAATTTACCAGAAATTATTATGTCTAAACTCAGAGAACAGAATTGCACAAAGTGGAATTACTGTACTTCCAAGTAAGGTAAAGCAGTCCCATTACGGGCTTGGACAGGCCCAGAGGTTTCCAGGAAGTTAAGGTTCCCAGATTATGTGACAATGACCCAGGATGATGGTAAGGTTGTCAGCCTTAGCACCGGCCGTCTTTACCCCCAGGAAATACTCCTGGTACTCATTTCTGTTACAGGCTTGGTCGACCACAGGGCCATAGTGCGATCGAAGGGATTTTATATCAATGAAAAATCCAATGATACCAGTTGGGATCGAATCAGCGACCTTCCGATTTGTGGCACAGCACCTTAACCACTGTGCTACCGCGGTCCCCCACTGTACTCCCAAGTACCGTAACGTTATTGTCTTTGTTGTCGATGATGATGATGATGATGATGATGATAGTAATGACTACATTTTCTGGCACACACGGTGTTCAAAAACAGACATGAGGACATATACAACGCCCCCACAGTATGACAAACACGTGATTTCCGAATTATGCGCATTATTCATGCCAATGACTGCCACGTCATACTTAGCACTGTCCACTACAGTAGGACGAGCAGTTTGCTGCAGCAGCCGTTGCCTGCAGTTTATTAAAATAGGAGACTTCCCTTCCTCCAGCACGCTCCCTAGCAGCATGCAAGATACGGAGGCAGCTAATCCGTACGTCAACATGATCGTGTGTTCTCTCTCTCTCTTCTCTCTGTTGGTGGCCTCGCGCTTTTCGCCCGGACTGCTAATCCCAGGTTTAAAACTGAACGTTGGTTCGTTCTGGGTTTAACCGAAGCTGAACTGTCGATTCCGGACCATTAGATACATTGAAAAGCAAGCACGCACGCACGCACACGCGCATCGAGGATTACTTAACTGCACAGCGACTGCAAAAGCAATCAGGCTCGTCCGTAATATTTATAACGTCATTAGGACTCAATTGGAGAAAATATTGACGGCAAACTTAAACACAATCCGTCAAGTCGCAAATTTTGGGGCTTTTAAGAAGCAGACTCTTTGTGGCTTATACGATTCAATTCCTTTTGTCTGCTTCTTTTTCTGATGGAGAACGGACAGAGATATTGTCTGCTACATTGCTTCTAATGGACAAGAGGCAGCGATATGGTCTACTGCAGGGTGCTGAATGGAGAAGAGACAGCAATATGGCCTACTGCAGTGTTTCGAATGGAGAACAGACAGAAATATGGCTTACTGCAGTGTTTCGAATGGAGAACAGACAGAAATATGGCTTATTGCAGTGTTTCGAATGGAGAACAGACAGCAATATGGCCTACTGCAG
>Ga0131853_10027348_pt1 | contig 10242 bp, 7 predicted proteins | sample TergutLab28metaG_FD_92764 | JGI IMG/M metagenome (GOLD analysis project Ga0131853, IMG submission 92764) | Labiotermes labralis P1 segment gut microbial communities from Petit-Saut dam, French Guiana - Lab288 P1 (version 2) (version 2) | ecosystem: Host-associated > Arthropoda: Insects >... | reverse complement strand
TGCGACTAAGCAATTCATCTCGCGTTACCACCTTCACACTGTAAACCAGTTCTTTCATCCATCCCCATACACAATAATCCAGTGGGCTTAAGTCTGGAGACCTGGCTGGCCAATTGTGTGGACTGCCACGTCCAATCCATCGCCCAGGGAAACAATAGTTCAGGAGATTTCTAACTTCATGTGAAGAATGAGGACGAGCACAGTCATGTTGGAAATACATACGACCTAGTTTATTTAAAGGCACATCCTCCAAAAGTCGACGCAATTCCTCCTGCAGAAATCTGAGGTACACCTCTCTTGTAAGACGACCTTCCAAGATGAAAAGACCAGTCAGCTGATCGTCCAGAACTGCACACCACTCATTGACATTAAAATGTTGAAAGTTGCTTTCCACAGTGGTGTGGGGATTCTCATCTGCCCACGCATGAGAGTTGTGTGTATTATTGACACCATCGCGATTGAATTGCGATTCGTCAGTAAACAGGCTGTAATGATGCAACTCGCGACTGCCGTTGGGCCACTTGCAAAATTCCAGCCTCTCAGCAAAATCGCCAGGTCCGAGATGTTGCACTCACTGCACATGGTATGGATACGTGCCCTCAGCATGCAGTGTTCTCCACACTCTCGTGTGGGAAACACAAAGACGTCTTGCAATTCTTCGCGTACTCGCACGTGGACTGCTCTGTACGATCTGATCAGTGCCTTCTTCTTCATCGATGCCTTCGTCAACATTACGCTCGGCTGCAATGCGAATGCTGGGAAATGTACTGGTATCTCGCAAAGTCTGGTAAACTCAAGTAAACCCTCTTTGGGTTTGTATTCTATGGTTCGGAAAACGTTGCTGGTATTCAGCTATGGCATGAACTGAATTACCGTCACAAAAACTGTACACATAAATCATATGTGCATACTCTGGAACTGAAAATGTAAATGGCATCATGAACGTAACATACGCACCTGGATGAGAATGCGTATGGGACTATCTCTACACTGTCGCTTCTACCGCCCCACGCCTTTACGAAATTATCGCTGTACTGTTCTGAACATCAGGTGCCGGCACAGTCACTGTAATGTAAGTGATAAGGGTTTTTGAACACGTAGTAATAGCTGGATCATGCAGTATACACTGTCCAGGCGAATACCCACCCACCCCGCCTATCCCGCATTCCTTAAATACCATCTAAGTGTCGTGATACGGGAACTGTACTGTTTGCAGCTGGGTGGGCGAGTCAGTTGGCAAAAATAATGCTTGCAATACAAATGATAAGCCACCAAGTTGAGTACATCACCCGCCAGCTGGTTCTGTAACGCGGTTCACATGAGGGCGTGTACGGGAATTAAAAAATGCCCATAACTCCGTAACTGTCCAAAATCGGACAAATGTTTATATGAACTTTTTTGATCACAAAGACCTAGGAAATCACCTGCTGCAGGAATGTCCACAATTCGTGAAACACCCTGTGTATATATATATATATATATATATATATATATATATGTGTGTGTGTGTGTGTGTGTGTATATACATATATATATTTATACACACACATACATACATACATACATACTGTGTATATATGTATAGTATCTTGTTAATTATTTTCTCTCATAGTACACAAACCCACAGATATTGAACATTGTATGTGTACACATTAAACTCTATTGGTAAATTGTAATAAAATTCAGGAGCACTGAATGGTTGAATTTTCTGTGTTATCAAAAATATTTTGCAAGCAAGGTGTGTGGAAAATGTATTAAACCAATTGTAGTCTCTAGTTTAAAACTGACTTTTCATCATTGTAGTTCTGACATTCTGATAAAAAAGACACTGAATGTTGCAACTCAGTCAGTTATTCATCAGGTCCTGAATGTAAATCCTGGCCTGGAGACCAGCTAGCCTGTTCCAGGGTTTTATGGCTTTCCTCATTCTTCCCAAGAAAGTGCCAGGATTGTTCTTCAAATTATGTCATGAGCACTTCCTTCCTCATCCTTTCCAGTTCATTGCTTACTAATCATATTTGTGTTCAGCACCTGTAGTCAAAGCTGCTGACAGTGTCCTTATGTACTTTGAATACAGAGTAAGGAATGGTGAAAAGTAATTGAGGAGTGTACGGATAAACTCTTAGAAAGTTATATAAATATGTTTGTAGAAAATATTCCTGAAGTACAGTAATAGGTTTATCTGTGTAATGTACATGGAGCAAGTATAAGGTTGGCGTATGTGATCTTAGAAATTCATTTTGCCATCCCTACTGTAGTAATAATAGGAGGTTTAATTTTCACATTCGTACCGTGCACCTTGATATTAGTAAAGTTTTATTTATTCACCAACTGATGGACTAGTGAGTTGTCTTAAAAAATATTAAAATTTATCTCAATCAACAGTTACATTGTATACACCTAAAATGTGCACACAATTGTAATGGTATGTGTCAGCATATCCAAAATTCAATCAATTCATGATTAAATGATATTATGGACACCCTATACAAGAAACTCAACAAAAACCACACTGTTAAACATTACAGACTGAATATATGCAGCCACACTACCACCGTATTAACCACACACCGATGTATTTTAATGGACTATTTTAACAACTGTAACTTTAGTAAGAACAAATTAATGTGCACCCTGATGATGGTGTAACTGTAACACCGAAACATGTTAGAGCTAATTTAATGTAAATTTTAATATTTTTAAGACAACTCACTAGTGCATCAGTTGGTGAATAAATATAACTTTGAGGAGATTTAATTGTTTACTTTTCTGCATACACTTACATACTTCTCCATGGAGCTGATTCCTTCTTGAGAAGCTAACTGGTTCTCAGGTAGTCAAGAAATTTCCCACATTTTATGGAACCCAAAGTTTCATTACCGTGTTCGAGTGCCTGACACTTGTCCCTATCTTTTGCCAGATCAATCCAGTCCATGCCTTCACATCCCTCTTTCTGAAGGTCCGTCTTAATATTATTATCCCCTTCTATGCTTGTTTCTTCCAAGTGATCTCTTTCCCTCGTGTTTGCTCACCAAAACCCTGTATACACCTCTCCTCTCCCCCATACTTGCTGCATGCCCCCCACCCATACCATTCTTCTTGATTTGATCACCTGAATAATATTTGGCGAAGAGTACAGAACATTTACCTCCTCATTATGAAGTTTTCTCCACTCCCCTGTTACCTTGTACCTCTTAGGTCCAAATATTCTCCTCAGCACCATATTCTCAAACACCCTCAGCCTGCATTCCTCCCTCAATGTGAGTGACCAAATTTCACACCCATATAAACCAGCAGGCAAAATTATAATTCTGTATATCTTAATCTTTATATCTTTGGGTAGCATACAGGAAGACAAAGGATTTTTCACTGAATGACAGCAAGCAGTCCCTTACTTTAATCTGCTCTTAATTTATTCCTAAATAGAATTTTGATTCATTAATGTTGTTCCAAAATATTTGAACTCTTCCACTGTCTCAAAGGAACTATTATCAGTTTTTATTCTGTGAAAATGTCCTGCATTATGATATCTAGACAGGGCCAGGTACTTAGTTTTTATCAGCATTTACTCTTAGTTTGATCTCCTTGCTAGCAACTACTAAAACTATAGTGTTTTTCTTTATAGCATATATGCTTCTGCCTGGCATATTAACATCAGCAGCATAAACCAGCAGCTGATGTGTACCATTTAGTTTCAAGCCATCCTGGTTTACCTGAACCATCCGAATGGTGTACTCTAAAGCAAAGTTGAAGAATAATGGCAGTGAAGCTTCTCCTTGTTTCAAAACTTTCTTAAAAGGAAACATGTCAGAGAAATACTTGCCTACCCAGTCTCTGCTGTAGGTTTCATTCAGACACATGTCCTTCGTCCTTTCGTATGGTTCATATGTACTTAGCCCCTTATTATGCTTCATCTGATTTAATTTGCTATTTTCTGTTTTATTTTTTTATTGCTTTATATGCTTTGCTTTCTATTTTATGTTCTGTGATCTGTATTGTTTCGTCTTATGTTCTTTGCATTTGTGTACAAGTGTAAGGACTCTTGCCACTGGGAGGGGGGGGAGCCTAATTGCAGTAAATAAATATATTGTGTCATATTTTTATTAGCCTTACCAGTTTCATGGGGTTACCAAACTCAGTGAAAATATTACACTAGACCTCCCTCCTAACTGAATCATAAGCTTGCTTGGTTTAGAAATAGCTGATGCACTGCTCCATAGCATTCCCATATTTTCTCAGGTATCTGACAAATGGAGAATATATGATCAGTAGTTGTCCTGTTGTGTCAAAATCCACGCTGATGATCCCCAATAATTTCCTCTGCATATGGAGTTAACCTTGACAGCAGGATGTTAGATAAAATTTTGTATATACTTGGGAAAAGTGATATGCTGCTTAACCTTTTGATGCCTAATGTCAACTATAGTGGTCGTACGGCACCGCTAACCTCTAAAGTTGCATTTTATATATTTATTCAACAAATATAGTTACTGAACATTTTAAACATGGTGTATACACTCCATTTTTTTCTCTTCAAAATGCAGTTTGTTTCATAATTCTAACATATTTGGTTCCTGTATTATTCACATTTTATATACAGGTGTGCTAAAATTAAAGAAATAATTCCGGCATCAAAAGGTTAAATTACTACAGTCTCTTGTATCACCCTTCTTATATATTTGCACATTGATTGAATCGTTCCACTCCTCAGACATTTCCTCCTCATTCCAAATAGAATGAATGAGTTTAATGATCTCTATAGCGAATTGTCTACCCCCTGCTTTAATCCGATCCGTGGGGATTCGATCAGTACCTGGTGATTTGTGTTGTTTTAGCTTTTCAGTAGCCATCTCAAACTCAAAGGCACTTGGCTCAGGCACTAGTGGTTTTGCGGTATGTATTTCTATCTGCCTAACATAACTAACCCTATGTACATTCAGAAGCTGAGGGAAATGATTCTTGCGCCTAACCAAAATACTGTGGGAGTCTGTAATAAAATCACCCTTCTCATACTTTACTATATTCTAGGCTGGTAACCCTTTTTAAAGTAATTGATGCCCCTGTATAAGTCTCTGATATTCTTGGTCTTAACTGTCACTTTCATGGGCTGGGTAGCGTAGTTGGTATAGTGACTGGGTACAGGCTGGACAGTCTGGGGTTGAATCCCAGTGGGGGGCGAAATTTCCTGCACCTGTCCAGGCCGGCCCTGGGGCCCGCCCAGCCTCCTGTACAATGGGTACTGGGTCTTTCCCAGGGGTAAAGAGCGGCCGGGGCGTGACGCTGACCCCTCACCCCCTTCTAGTGCCGTGCTCAAGAAAGAGTAGAGCTATACCTCTACTCCCCCTATGGGCCGTATGGCCTGTACAGAGCCGCAGTGCCTGTACAAGGGTGCACCTTACCTTTTTACCTTTTACTATTAGTTTCAAGTTTATCAGTTTTAGCTTTCAGGTATTCCTTTTTTTGTTCCTGCAGTGTGTGCTAGCTTCAAGTTTTATATTGTTTAGATTATGTACATTGCTTTGGTTTGGGTCCTGTAATCCCTGGATTTTAGCCTGCTTCTTTTGATCTAAAAAACATAAACATTCTTCATCAAACCGTGATGGATGCTTTTTCAATCTGTGCGGACCTACAGTCTCTTTAGGAGGTTTTGATATTCTCTTTCATGCTTTCTAAAGCCCTGTTTATGCCCTCACTATAATTTAATTTCTTCAAAGCTGCAAACCTGTTTGAGATATTAATCTGATATTGTTTCCTAACCTCCACCTCATTTAGCTTACTGAGATTAAATCTTTCCACTTCAAACTTCTGTGCTGCTTTTATTACTTCCTGCCAATCTTTTCCTAAATTTTGCAGATAGTGATCAGTATCACTAACAGCTCTCCTGAAAGACTGTAAATCGAGTATACTCGAATGCCATCTCCTGCCCATCAATATGTGATCAATATGGTTGAGAGTTTTCCCATCAGGAGAGGTCCAGGTGTTTTGTTGTGGGAATGTTTTGCTCCTGACAGTCAGAGTTTTTCATGTGGCAAACTTTATTATGCTAACACCATTATCATTACTGTCCTGATATAGACTCTCATTCCCAATTATCAGTTTGAAAATACCCTCTCTCTCCAATTTTGCATTAAAATCTCCTAATGGACTTTTCGTATGGTACTTAGGGAAATGATAAAAAACCTGCTCTAACTCTCATAAAATCCATCTTTTGAATGACCACTTTTCTCCTCACTTGGTGCATGCACATTGAAATCAATGGTATTACACCATTGGCCTTTCAGAACTATATATGACATCCTATCACCAACATACTGTACTCTCTTTACTCCTGATACTTTGGTGTATAAAAATCCTGTTCCCAGTTTATGATTTTCATTTCCTTTTCCATAGAAAAAAATATAAGCTTTTAGCATGTCCACCTTGTCCCACTTAACCTCCTGTTACACCAACTAAACCTAATTAATATCTTGCAAATTCCCTGGCTGCTCTAGTAAGTGCGTCTGACCTATACAGGCTCCTTGCATTCTATGTACCACTGTTCTGTTTATAATACAATTTTGTACAGGACTTTGGAGATGGTGGAGCTTTTCCAGAGATACCTGTGGCCCAATATCCGCTGAATATGGGCAGGGAAGGAAAAGAAAGCACTTCAAATGCTCTTGCTGTTCAGCTGGATGCACAAGGGAAGATAAAGTATGATATTCTTGCACGTCAGGGGCACTCCAAGGACAAGGTATTGTATTTATTGCATCCTTTTAGTCAACCAAGCATTTATTGTTAATATTAAAATTTATGTGCAAATGAAATGAGTGTTCTTGAAATGTTTTAAATTGGTGCTGGTTGAAGATGTGAAGCTTATGCTGTGTTAGCTGTGAGCATATTATGATTCCCTTTGTACTATCTTGAATTCATGTTGATAGATCTGGGAATTTTTAGTGGGATGAGCAGAACATATAAAATTGAGGGAGACAGTTTTCTGTGGTTGTGTGAAGTTAATGCTGTGCTTGCTGCTATTTAATGAGATTCTCAGTTTGAGGTTGTGAGTTGCTGATGGTGAACTCCTGTGTGGATTCCATATTTGTACAAGTGTACATATAATTTTTGTTGTTACATCATGTCAGTCCTGCTTCTATTCTAGACTGTTTGTGTAGGTGTATGTTTCAGGATTTTAGACTTTCTGTAACATCTATGATGTATATTTACTGATTTTCTGAGCTTTACACAACATTGGGTCATGCACTTCTGCCTCGTAGCATATGAAATATCATTCTTGGTCACTTTTGAATAAGGGGTCCTGTCAGATATTTTGTATTAATAAACTGATTTGTAATGGTAGAACAGTGCTGTTGGTAGCAGTGACTTATGACATTTTAGGTTGCAATTTGACGAATGTTTTGTGTGGAGCCAGGTTGTTGCAGATGTACACTCATGTACATACATCAATCAGCCTGAAATTTTCTAAGTCCCGAACCGGAAGTCACATGAAGTACAGTCGCCATCATAATTTGAGTCATTTTACTTTCCCCATATTTGTGCATTCATGGCATTTCTCTGTCTTCCATTCATTACAAATAATCACACCCCATATATATTAACCAAAAACACCAGTATATTTGCCTAATTTGAAGTTAAAACAGGAATTAAACTTCATTAATTTTCCCAGGCATGCAGCTAGCTAGCTCTGCTGCCAGGGATGGATGAGCTGACAGAGTCATTCTTTCAGGTAGCGGGTGTAGCTGAGCCAGTTAATGCGTGATATTAAAACTCTTTGGAAACAGACTATGTTGGTTCAAGTCCCAGTATTGGCATGTATTTTTTTCTTTTTGGATATTTTTTAAACTCATGAACACTCAAACTGTGGAGTAAAACATCCATTATTAAATTATATGTTTCAGAAGTTATCTTTGCTCCATTGGCAGGGCTAGAAATGCAAGTGATACAGATATTTCTGTAATTTTTCCGTAATTCTTTTTTTTTTTGTTAACCGACATTCTGATTAAGAAGGTTTGTGTTCCAATGGGACCTAAACTAGGCATGTGAATCTTGTTTGTGCTTGTGGGCCATAGTTGGTCTTAAGATCTGACATTGGGCTGTATGATTTGAAGCATTTACATAAAGGAATTGTTGAGCTTATGATGGGTGTGCTTGGGAGGTATCTGGACCTTGTTTCTGGGGTGGGGTGTGGAGAGTGAAGTACTGTTGGAAGAGGTGCAGCCCTAATTTTAGCTTTCAAAACAAGTTCATAATTTTTCTTCCATGTGGCCTTCTAGTAGACAATAGCACATTATCAGAAATGTGTGTTTTTAAAAGTCTTACTGGCTACACCAATGAAGGTGGTTATGAAAAATGGAATGTGTATGTTTTAATAATAAGGAAATCAAAGACAATGAAGAACTTATGTTGGTTATTTTAAACTGTACCTTGCTGCATAGTCAAAATGAAGGATGGACTCAGCCCTAACCTGTATTTTAGTGCTTGTTGAACCACAGGATGACTGTCAGTTCCTTGGTTTGGGACTCTCTTCCTTCTGGAGCTTACCCAGAGTGTGGATATGAGGTGTGAAATGAAATAACATTCAAACATAACATAATGGCATATATTTTTAACCCTAGTACTTACAGTGGTCTGAAATGGAATCCCAAAGAGCTGTATGTTAAATTGGTAATAATACTAAATACTAACACTACAATTTTGCAACTACTGTTACAATACTAAGGTACCATTATCAGCTATACAGAGGTAATGGGGGTATATTGTGAGTTCATGTGGTCAATGCAGTAAAAATCCTGAGCTGTTTATTAGCTAACACTTCTGCTTAGTTTGTTCTCTGGCCTCCCAGCAAGCTCTTCTTGTTTCACGTTTTCACAAACACACTGCCCTCACTTGTCCTATCTTACAACAACACAGTTGGTGTTAGTTCTCCTCTTTGTACTTCACACAAGGTACCTTCTGCTGCAAACCTTTGTGTTGTGTGCTGGAAACAATCTTGCTGCTGGTAACTTCAATTTGAAAGGGTTCTCTGGCCTTCTAGCAAGCTCTTTTTGTTTCATGTTTTCATGTTAGTATTATTACCAATTTAACATACAAGCTCTCTGAGATTCCATTTCAGACCATTGTAAGTACTAGGGTTAAGAATATATGCCAGTGTGTTACATTGGAATGTTATTTTGTTTCACACCTCATATCTACACTCTGGGTGAGCTCCAGAAGGAAGAGGAATTAACAGTCATCCTGTGGTTCAACGACAAGCACTAAAATACAGGTTAGGGCAGAGTCCATCCTTCATTTTGATTATGCAGTAAAGTACAGTTTAAAATAACCATCATAAGCTCTTCATTGCCTTTGATTTTAACCTTTATCTGGCGAACGCACCCGATCCTTTTAAATCGGCATCCTACGAACACACCAAATGGGTGCGCTGTGGCCATTTAAATGCCCTGCACGGTCATGTACAGGCTTAGAATTATAGCCCCACACGTTATCTCCACATTGTATAATGTTTTGTGGCCAAATTCGCGCTCCGGTCACTTTACCCAATTATGTACATATGCACGTTATGAATAGCAGCTTCTAGACACCCTGTAATCTTCGGAACCTTGTCTGTTTGTTTTTATGCTAAGCAACGGACTCACTTCTAAGAGACATTTAGCAGTAGATTGCATTTTGTTAGTCCAGCACTTTTGACCACCCGCATTTCGGTGTGAGCCTCATTCACTCTGCCAAGCGTTGCTGTTACAGGAAGTCTCTTCCTGAAGGCGTGCTTCTTATAAGAATTTTCTTTCTGTGTATCCCGCTCTACGTCACTTGGCAACATAATTTACTGGCTATGATACTGTACTCAAAACACAGACGCACTTTAGTTTGACGTTCACGGGATATATTACTGCTAAAAGGGACTAAGTACCAACTGTATGTCTATGATAAACTGCCAATGCCAAACTTTATGTAATGCCTGTGTTACATTTCAGTTCAGTTTATGCCCTATTCGAGAAGAATGGTTTGAAATCTAAGATAAACAGGATGCTTAAATTCACCCATACAAATAAATATACGTAATTACTGGCAGTTCAATGAGATAATGTTTTTCCCCGAAAGCTTCATTCGCAAACTCCGCTGTCTTACAATTCCAACTGCAGTTTGATATATAGAAATAAACAGACTGATCTGTAAATATTAGAGCGATAAACCAGCTGAAATAATATGGCATTTCAATGCGTTACCCATTGTTCCAACTTCATAATA
>Ga0131853_10027347_pt1 | contig 10242 bp, 4 predicted proteins | sample TergutLab28metaG_FD_92764 | JGI IMG/M metagenome (GOLD analysis project Ga0131853, IMG submission 92764) | Labiotermes labralis P1 segment gut microbial communities from Petit-Saut dam, French Guiana - Lab288 P1 (version 2) (version 2) | ecosystem: Host-associated > Arthropoda: Insects >... | reverse complement strand
GGACCGTGCATCATCTTGATATTTGAATAAAGGTAGACCAACTTGATGACACTTGCTTTATTATGTCAATTTACTGCTCAACATGTTTCAGATGTTAATACATCCATCTTCAGGAGCTTGCGATTACTTGGTGCATTATTGTGTAGGCTGTATTGTGCTGACTTGAAGTGTGTTGGTGTTATGCAGCGGAAGTGGTTGTTGGTGATGTGGTATCCGAGTGTAGGCTGAACCACTAGTGGTTCAGCAAGTGTCATCAAGTTGGTCTACCTTTATTCAAATAACTGTTAAAGGACTTCTTGACAGGCAAGTTTTATTTATTTATACTTTGTTTAACGACGCTTGTAATAACTCCAATTACGTAGATTAAAATATATGGATTATAATTAAACGTGACGTAGAAAGAATAAGGAAAGAAGCGAATTACTAACATGGCACGTGCTCGGAGGAAATGTGGTCTAGCTGAGATTAGAAATTGGTACGTCTTTGATACATCTTAGTGAGTGATATGTATGTTGTTACGTTAATAGTTTCGCAATAGTTTATCTTACGCTAGTATTGCTTTCTCCTTTACATTCATTACTTTTACACAACCCACGTGTTATTTTACACGACCAGTTTGGGATGAAGTGTTGGTTTTAAGAGAGTGTATAAACCGCTTTGCTAAACGAACTGTCAAATGGCGAAATAATGACGTATCTTTTGCTGTTTTTATAGTGTTTGGTTTTAAAGACCTTTCGCTATGATAGTTTGATTTCAGCATTTTCACTTCCTCTAAATAGTCCACTCAAACTTTTCCTTTGTAACCCATCATCATTAGCAACTAGCAGCTTCCTGTACACAGTCTAACCAACTGCGTATCTTCTGAAACATAAATTTCCATTCAGAATAAACAAACAAATTTGCGTTTAATATGCCAAGGGGCTAATAAATGTTTAGCCTTTATATTATGCTGAAAATACCTAACAAACAATATAAAAATCTGGTATGCTAATTAAGTAGTATTCGTTAGTATTCAAACTTCAATTACATATAATCTATAAATAGTGTAATTAATTTAATCAGACGACAGTGTTAGGCTATTGTGCTACATTTGAAATAATTACAATTTATTTTTCACTTCAAGTATGAATTAACCTTTTGACGCCTAATGTCAACTATAGTGGTCGTACCGCACCGCTAACCTGTAAAGTTGCATTTTATATATTTATTCAACAAATATAAGTACTGAATATTTTAAACATGGTATATACTCTCCGTTTTTTTCTCTTCAAAATGCAGTTTGTTTCATAATTCTAAAGTATTTGGTTCCTGTATTATTCACATTTTATATACAGGGTGTACTAAAATTAAAAAAAATCATTCCGGCGCCAAAAGGTTAACTTTATAGCACCTGCTATTAAACTCAATACGTGTATTTAGCTAAACTGCAGCATGAGACAACTGGAAAAAAAAATACCTTAATTTTAATTCAGTACAATTATTTATAGAATGTTGTTGTGCCCTGCGCTTCCGCCAAATGAACTTTTATCATTCCTCACGTCACTTACATCATAGTTCGTCGGATCCAAATTCTAAGCCGGTATTGGCATTGGCGTCACTGTCGATGTCTTGCTTCAAGACGTCTTCTGTTCCTACTTTTTATTCTGTAAGTTACAGAGAGGACTTTGCTTCTGACCCGAATCACGTTGATCTCTACAGCCAACAATCGCTTAATATTCCGATTTTTCTTATCCTTTCTCACGTGCTGTTCTGAAGCATCTTTGTGTGCATTTTGCTCCCTTAAGTTCAGCTAGTTTCTTGTCTTATGCTAAGGGTTAGATTGGTGTGTATTACTTTATGTTTGGTTGCTTTGTATGTTACCTCAGGTTTATGGGTGAAAATAATTTTAAAATACACGATTATGAGTATAGTGCGAGATATATTTTCTTTTAATTCAAATTTTTAAATTTCAAGGTCGCAGATTACTCCTCTTGACCAGAATTTTGTCGTGGTTGTCCTCATAACATAGAACACGGTTGTGATCTATGACATCCGTTTAAGATTCAGCGCCTGAACATTCCTTCATCATTGGAAGAGGGCTTAGGTTCTTTCTGTATCGTACGCATCTCACAATAAACAGTTAATCTTTTCCTATTCCGAATTGACTGACTGCTTTTTATAACCCACACAGACTGTGAGATAGAAGCCGACCTTTTATACAAGTAAAATACCAGGCACGTGTCTCCCATTGCTTCACAACGTCTAACAAACCTGCAACTATTTAAAGGAAACTCATGTACTCTTAAATATTATTGGTACCTGTTATCCCACTTCCAACCTATTACTATAGAGTTTCATTGATTAATGTAAATCTTTGCCCCTTATGATGGCTAATCTATTGCACGATTTCTTTTCAACGCCTGCTCTTTATTCTCAGAGTAAATCAAGTGCTAATCTCACCCCCCACGTGCTGCCATCTTGCCGTGCTACGTTGTACTCAATGCACAACTTCACTCTGTCCACCCATAATGATCCCAACAGCTGCTACAATTTTAAGCTCCCACTCCTTTTTCCTGTTAGTTACGGCTACCAAAGACAGATACACACTATGTAGATTTAGATAAACGTCGGTTGTCTTATTTATTTACTAACTTATTTACTTACTTACAGTTTTCTTATGAGGCGCCAACCGGTTCTCAGCCAGTCATGAAATTTCCCGCATTATACGGAAACCGAAATTTCATTACTGCGTTTAAAGTGCTCGCCACCTGTCCCAATCCTGAGCCAGAAAAATGTCGGTATTCATTAGATTAAATTAGTAAGAGATTTCTGTTGGCAAGGATTAAAAACTGTACTGTAAAATTAAGAATAAAATTTCACCAGTCTTACACGTATGTCCGATATCAATTACATGACTCAGGAAGAGAATGCTTTTCCTTATTATGAAAATTTTTTATATTATTGGAAATCGTCTTGCGAAAATTTTTCAATTAAACCCTTTTACTCATGCCGTTTCTCTCTTTTTGAATTACGCTTCTGAATGGTATTTTGTATGGGACTGGATAAATTATTTCTCGCTCCTCAAGATTCTGCCTCGGTCAACGCTTCTCCTGATTCACTCCACATACACTTCACTTCTCTATGAATCTACAAATTCTGAGGTTTCTTAATTATTGCTTATTTTAATTTATATTCGGTTCGTAACCATTTTTGTGGCAATGATCATCTGTGCTGGGTTCAGTTCATTTTTGGTTCGGTGATCTTATTTTCATAAGGAAGACAACGTCATATTAGGATAGCAAAGCATACCGTATATTGTTATCGTATTGGGCGGTCTAAGTTCCCACATTCCTGAAACCCACGCAATGCTGCCAGTAGGTCTACAATTTACACTCCTCGTAACATATTACATGACGGCTGTCGACAGCTACTTCAACCGTACTTCGGTTTAGGCATTTACGCAGATTTTATCAATACGTTTCGAGTTTTGTATTCTTAATTTAGATGTAATACATAAAATATTAATCCGTTCTAAGGTCTTAGTATATAACTGTAAGGCTGTTATGAATTCGATGGTCATGAAACCAGATAATTTTGCGGTATTTTTTATGTCAGTCCAAGGGTAGATCGTACTGAAATAAACTTATTTCCAAGACAACTCTTTTTTCCAGACGGATTTTGGAGCATCAGTTTTGAATGCTTAAATTTGATTTAAAGAAACGGATGGATTGAAAAAGTGGACTGAGGGATTGCGGATTGAAAATGTATGTTTTTCTTAAAAGTTAATTTCTCAGTGAATTACATATGCAACTATAAAAAGAGAAATCTGTGCATTATGTTTGTTCTGTTTCGTGTTATCTTGAAACGACATACGTGGCTTTCACTTGGATATTTACGATTAATTTGTTCTCGACAATTAGCTGCATATTTTCGAATCTCTTGTCAAGAAATATATCTATCTCCTTGGGTTAATGGACTGTAGAAATGGGTCTCGATTTACTGAGTCAGCCGGCAGCCCCTCCCTTATTATTGATCGCAGCGACAGCTTCACCGCACGAGCTACTTCCAAGAGCGCTGCGTTGTCTACTCGCCTGTGGCTCTGTCAACATATGGTGGAACTTGTTTGAGAAAGTGAAAACACTCCTCGACGGACAAATTAGTCCAGCGAATACTTACCTATTATGCAACAAACAACGCCATGTGAACGAGTCAGATTTCTCTGCTAGGAGGCTTCCTATTTCTAAAAACAACATATTTTCTTTATATAATAAAACCCGACAAAATGTTTAATTAGCACCTTTATCTGAGTAATATGTAGTAAAGAAAGGCAAATATAACTATTAGGCTTTAAAAATATAATTTTATTAAAAATTTGGGAAAATACAACCCAGCACAAAGTTAAAATGTTTGGCTCTTTAACAATCTTATGTGACAGCAGATATTAACATTATCATCTGTTGTAACATGCAGCTACACCTAAACAAACAAAAAAGTAACAAATATGCGAGAAATGTCGACTACAAGTGGTGAGGTAGAGCATCGGTTGCTTGATATTCGTGAAAGGAAGGCTACAAGATAAGGTGGACAGAAACATAGAAGTATGCAGCTTGACTTATTGGTTTGTAGATTATTTAACGACTGTGTGTGTCGGCTTGCTAAGTTGCTCAGTACCGAATAAAATTTCGCAGCCCTCAAGACAGCCTCGACAATACCACCAAACCACTCACCATTAGGGACTGAGTAGACCCAAAGTGAACAAATTTATTACATCCTTAAGTCTGTAATTGAAGGTTTAACGGATATTTGATGGAGATTACGAACTGCTGGCGTATGACGTACTGAAGTTTGTAATAGCTAATTTAAAACCATAAACATCGTAGAGTCTGGACGATAATTTACATCAGCGGTCAGCACTGCTCACGTCGAATCGGCACTGGCTGAAGATACTTCTATCAGGCGCATTGCCACTTTGCTACAATTCATCCCGATGTTTGGTACAGGCTGTACTGCAAATCACTGTGACCGCTGCATTATTATGACTACACAATTCAACCTTTGGAGATGACATTAATAAATGACAAAAGGGCCATATTATTCTGTCTTAGATCAGGTTTCTTACCTCAGATAATGTCCTAGATATGGTTTTTGAAACGACGCGGAAGAATACCTTGAACCCTCTTTTATTATTGTTTATGGAAATATAATTGTTATTGCTTGTTTAACGGGGAATATACAAAATAGAATCGATTACTTAAACAACAACAAGAACAAAAAACAATATAAATGAGAAGGATAATGATTATTTTTGTTCAGGACTTTATTATTAATACGCTGACACAACAGTCACAAGGCCAGTTAGACAGACGGCACAGGAAACATAAAAAATAAGTCTAATAGTGAACCACGAAAGGAAAAACACACAAAGAAGTAATAAGAATAAATGACTTAAGTCACAACAATGGGAATCGGGTCATTCCCGGGGGAAAAGTGGTCGGGGCGTGGTGTTCAACCTTTCTCGTGTAGTGCCAAGGTTGAAGAAAGAGTATAGCTATACCTCTGTTCCCCCTCTGGGACTTAATGGCCTGCTCCTGGGTGAAATTAGCCTTTTACCTAAGTCACATACTGTACACTTTTAAAGTAAAAGTTTCAAAAAAAACCCCTGAAATTATTGTTGGCACGGTTCAATTCAATTTGTACCAAGAAAGGCCAAAAATTAGAAAAGCACAAAGACTATTTGGTAAGTGTGAATGCTGATTCAACACCATAATCCAACTGTTTTTTTTTATTATAGCTATGTTGACACGACAGTTAAATGATCAAATAAATGGACAGCAAAGGAACCTGAGAGAAAATGTATGAAATACATTGCCACAAACATAAAACAAAAAATAATATAACAGAAAGAAAAGAACAATACGAATACAACAAATTTTGCTACCTATAATTATCATAATTAATTTAGCAAATATTTAATCAAAGCAGACTTTCCACAAATTTATCATTATCAAGAAAGTTTTGAAAAAAAGTGATGCTTTATTGCCATTGCTTTTCAGCTTTACTTTAGAGTACGCTATTAGGAGGGTTCAGGTAAACCAGGATGGATTGAAATTAAGTGGTACACATCAGCTTCTGGCTTATGCCGATGATGTTAATTACTGTTAGGAAGCGTACATACTATAAAAAACGCAGAAGCTTTAATAGTTACTACAAAGGAGACTGGACTAGAAGTAAAAGCTGATAAGCCTAAGTACATGGTCATTTCTCGAGATTAGAATGCAGGAAGAAGTCACAGTATGAAGACTGATAATAGTTCCTTTGAAAGGGTGTAAGAGTTAAAATATTTTGGAAAAACATTAGCGTATCAAAATTCTATTCAATAAGAAATTAAGAGCATTTTGAAATCAAGGAATGCTTGCTGTCATTCGGTGCAAAATCTTTTGTCTTCCAGTTTGCTATCCAAAAATTTAAAGATTAAATTACACAGAACTATAATTTTCCTTGTTGTTTAAAATGGGTGTGAAACTTGGTCGCTCACATTGAGGGAGGAACTTAGGCTGAGGTTGTTTGAGAATGGGGTGTTGAGGAGAATATTTGGGCCTAAGAGGGACGAGGTAACAATGGAGTAGAGAAAACTTCAAAATGAGAAGCTTAATGATCTGTGTATGTATATTACCGTCTAAAACACAACATATGTAAATCAGCATAGTGATGAAATATCAATTACATCACTGTGTTGATGTTAACACGTTGTGTTTTGGACGGTAATATACATATACAGTATTTACTACTACACAACGGGATGGCCCCTATCAAAAAAGAATTAATGATCTGTACTCACCCAGTATTGCTCGGGTGATAAAAATCTAGAAGAATGAGATGGGCGAGGCATGTGGCGCATTTGGGGGAAAGGAGAGTCTTATACATAGGTTTGTTGGGGAAACCTGAGGGAAAGAGACCACTTGGCAGACACATGCTTAGAAGGGATGATAATATTAAGATGGATTTTAAAGAAGTGGAACGTGGGGATTTGGACCGGATCGAGCTGGCTCAGGATAGGGAAAGGTGGCGGGCGTTTGTGAATGTAGTAATGAACCTTCGGGTTCCATAAAACACGTGGAATTTCTTGACTAGCTGAAATAAGGTTAGCTTCTCAAGAGGCACTCTCCCCCATGGAGTAAGTAAGTAAGTAAGTAAGTGAGTGATTGAGAGATTGAGCGAGTGAGCGAGTGGTCGAGTAATTAAGTAAGTAATCAAGTAATTAAGTAGGTAATTAAGTAAGTAAGCAAGTAAGTAAGACGTGACAGAGAAGCAGGAAAATGTACTGACCCGATGATAGCTGGCCTGGTTTTATGTATTCCTAATTGGGAAGCTCACCAAGGACATTCCTCTTCTTTTTAACTGCCTTAATGGAGACTTCATCACAAATTCCATTCTGATTAACAAAATTCTTATCAGACATTACATGCACTCTTTGGGGGTTATCAGAGCCAGCGGTTAGCAAAATCTTGTAGGATTTGATCCTGTTAGCCTTGGGTACAACCGATGGGCTTCACGGCAGGTGTTCTTGGAGTAGGAGAGGCACAGGAGTGACACAGTGGCAAAGATATTGTCCAGTTTGACTTTTAAATTTTCACTAAGCTTTCTACTTATTATAAATTTATCAGGAAATTTTAATGTTGATATCAACCAAATTTTCTGTAAACTTGTTGGTGCATTTACCAATTATATGAGTAAATTAAAACTGGACAAAATGTAAGTCAGAGTCGTGGTTTTTGCGAGCAACAGAACAACCATCAGAAGACACCCTCGGGTTAGAACGAAGAAGAGTGCCATTGTTCCTGCTAGAAACGTATTGCAGCCTACAAGGTTCACACCGATAAGTGGACTCATACTTTATAAATCAGGTGGGGCTTTGTGTGACTCAACCTCAGGCAACCTTGAGTAAATCCCAAAGCACAGGCCCAACAAAATGTATGGATTCCTGTTTGTCATAAAAGGGCGTTTACACACGCTACACAAATTCTTGCTTTTCATCATTTTACCAGCAAGACAAGACATTTTAACGGAGTAACAGGAACCAGGCGCACCTTTATAATTATAAAATCGGACACGGCGGCAGCACTGAGCGTAATAATAATAATAATAATAATAATAATAATAATGTTGTACTAAACGAACTTCATATGTACTAGGAAATTTTTTAAACTGATAGAAAGTAGATAGTATCATTATCATCATCGTCACCATCATCACCATCATCATGTGGCTATCATGGATTTGGGTCGCTTGTTGACCCGTTCCTACCTCACACATCCAGAAGACTCTTCAATAGTCTTTCATGGTTCCTTCTGCTTGTGGTGTTTAGTTGTTTATTATCATGGGTAACCTGTTACGAGATATACTGTTTAGATATCGTATCCAGTTTCTTCTGCAGTCCTGTATTTTGTCCCAGACTAGAGCTGTTACTGTTATCAATAAACTTCTATGTACATGACTGTAAAGGAAAAAAACACATACAACTTTACATGATTCAGATTTCCGTTTATTTTAATAGACGTGACAGGTACTTCAGACAATGCTTATCGTCTCCACCCGGAGGAAATTTCGGAAAAATTGTTGTTTCCGTCTTCAGGTAAAGAGGGAAGAATCTTTTACACAGGGCAGCAAAAAGAAATTTTTTCTTCTCCCTGGGAAAATTAAGTGCAAGTTATATAAATTTTACGTTGCTGAATCCAAATAACGGCAACCAAAATATTCTATCGCCGACCACTTTTAAGGGAGAAAAGTTTAAATTCAAGAACTATGTTTTTAATAAAAAATTTAACGTCTTTTAAAATTAGTCTATACGGTCCAGAACAAGGAAATTGTAAACGTATGCAATATTCTACTAAAAATAAATAAGTGTAATATTAGGGATTCCTTTTGTCGTTTGTTGTCTCTGTGTTCTTCTGTTTCTGTCTCTAGTACAAGAGACCAGCAGTAATCAGCCAACATATTTGGGTTCCATTTGCCGCTGTATATGTTTCCCATTCAGGATATGCACTGATGGAACCATTCATCGTGCTCCCCATATTTACCGGAAAAAAAATCCAGGTGTAAATGCAGGAAATGCAGGAAATGGAGATTCAACGACATGTTACTTCCCCAGGCACGGTATGAGGAAGGTAGTTCTTCCATAATTTCTACCTATATTTCTGATTTTTTATTTCCCAGAAATTTGGGTCACATGTTTTCAAAAACGTCCCAGTCTCTTCTCTCGGTAGAATTTAATATATTTTTGAAATCGGGGTCTTGAAAAAGCCTTTTCACTTTGGTACCGACAAAAACGCCACAGACGTCGATGCAGTATAACAGATCACCATGCATCGAAATGCTCTTTTCAGTTCGACTGGCTCTTCCAATAAAATGACACTTTCACACCCTTTTCAAGAAGGTTCCACTGGTGAGTTGGATCCAAGTAGTTCAGCCATGGTTTTGGGGAGGTTCAAGTTCCGAAGTAGGGCTTGAACTCAGCCTGAGTGATGAAGCGTGTCTGTATGATACTGTACGCTGACAATCATATTCTTCCCTCGTATGTGTCCTCAGTTCCTGGTGAGACTTCTTGTGATTCTGGTTCCGAGTAGGCTATAGAATATACATTTCGGTGGCTTCGGCGCTGGCACTGAGTTCCTACAATAAAACCAACTTGATACACTAATTTCTCAAATTTGTTTTGGGAATGAAACATGTTTCGGACAATTCCTCTGTCCATCATAGGAGTTTTTCACTGTAAACACAACAATGGTATATGTCATACAGGTTTGCTGACAACTTGCGAGTAGAATCAGGACGGAAAGTCCTGAGGCTGCTCGCAAGCTGTCAGCAAACCTGTGTGACATATACCATTGCTGTGTGTACAGCGAAGAACTCCTGATGTTGGACAGAGGAATTGTCCGAAACATGTAGAGTTTTATATAAAAAATAAATTTGAGAAATCTGTGCATCAAGTTGGTTTTATTGCAGGAATTTATCGCGATGCACGGTCACCTGAACGTCAAAATGGCACTGAGTTCTCGTGAGGGATGAAGCTGAAGATGTATTGGGATATTGTATGTTATTTTTAGATTTCCCGCAGAAAGCAGTGGTGTAGTTATCCAAAAATAACTTTCGTCTAAATGACTGCGAGGTTCACGCCACACCATCTGGACAGAAACTGCAAAAAATGTTTGGAACCCAGATCTTACCCAGATCTTACCCAGATCTTACCCAGATCTTACCCAGATC
>Ga0131853_10027346_pt1 | contig 10243 bp, 6 predicted proteins | sample TergutLab28metaG_FD_92764 | JGI IMG/M metagenome (GOLD analysis project Ga0131853, IMG submission 92764) | Labiotermes labralis P1 segment gut microbial communities from Petit-Saut dam, French Guiana - Lab288 P1 (version 2) (version 2) | ecosystem: Host-associated > Arthropoda: Insects >... | reverse complement strand
GCCTTAGCACTTTCTTCAATAGATGATATATCAAGAGCTGTTGAGCAATGTAAAGAAATGGTGCTGGAGAGTTCAGAGTGCTCTGAGGAACGTAAGTGGCTAGTTCGACGGCTAATTGAACTGCGACTGAGGTTACAAGAAGCCAGAGAAGAGGAGGATTGTCCTGCACCTAACCACAATGAAGTAAGAGTGGTGCTTGGTCATCATTTTATTCTGCAGTCACAGCCCACACCCACAAGTAAACACCATTGTGATCGTTGCTGTGGAGTGATTTGGAGTGTGGTGCATTCATGGTATCAGTGTGTGGGTAAGTTATAGAGTGTTTGATTAGTATTCCTACTCATTCAGATGGTAGGATATTTGCTCTGTTTTGTCATGAGACTGCTGGGTACCAACAGCTCTTTACCAGGCTAGAAAGATGACGGGGAAAATGAAGCTGACAAGTGTACCATGCAATGCCAATTTTAAGACCGTTACGAGCTTTTCCTGGACGTAGTTACACCTTATGTCTTCATGGCATAGTTCTTAAGGATAAGGCTGACCATTTTTGCCATTGTTACTGTTTGAACCGCATCAGTTTGGAAAACGATAATCTTTCGTTGTCAAGCAGGTTACCATAGCATAAAGGATCTGGCCAATGTTTGAATGTGTGCTGTTTGAGTACTGGCCAAGGACCAATTTGTCTGATTGGAGTTCCATGTGGACAGATTTTGGCTATTGGAAGCTACTTTGCCATAACACTCTTGATTCCCTACCATCAGTAACACCAAAAAGGCAGTGGCTCATATGCCAGAGGTGGGAACAGAGCGAATACTGCCCATGGTAGGTTCTTTAACTCCTACATGGAGATATGTTTAAAAAGCTCCAATTCTTATTATAGTGTGGTATATAAAGTCTGTTATAAGAACAGATGATAATCATATCTGCAGACTTTGTATGCAGAAAGGCAGCAGGATTAAGATGACATGAACTTCTTGTGATGCATCTGGGACTTCGTACTCATAGAAGTCTGCTCTTGGAACTTGTGTAGAAGGACTTGATTTTTCATTGATTAGTGTTGGAGCATTTGTACAGATGACATCAGCTGAACAAATTCAAAACACAATTTTTCCCAAAATTTTGTTTAATTTTTAGTACTCAGTTTCCAGGGATTTATGGCCCACGTTTCATGTTTTTTCTAGTGAAAGTTTTAAGCATCAGTCAGTGTGAAGGTAATTCAGAGAAATGCAACCAACATGCAGAAAGTAGCCCAAGGAGTACAGTGCAGGTAGTGACCCCTCTAGTTGTTGAACTGTTGAGCTTGCTTCCTTCTTACTGAATTTTTGTTATCTTGTGGTATTCCAGATTGTAAGTATAGCTGCCATGTGAAGTGCCTTGTTCAGGTGTGTCGGGTTTGTGCTCACGTGAAAGCATCTGAAAATCCAACATATATTGGTGAAATTTGCCCAGAGTTGGGTTTATCTGCGCAAGCATACCGGTGTGCAGAGTGCAAAGCACATATCACCTTCAGTAAGTATAGCCATACTGTTTGTTGCTGTGCTGTATTCTCTTCTTACACTAACCACTTTGGTTATTCTTAGGTGCATTTGTGTAAGTCATGAAAAGTGCCTGTTAGCTTCACTGTGAACATCCATTTGTCATCTGTTCACATGTATCAACTTGGCTGCACTGCTTGGATTTATATGAAATTTGGTATTGCAAAATTATTAAAATATGTCAAGAAAATCTGGGTTTGGTTAAAATCGGACAGAAATGTTAGGCACTTTACATGAAGACCTAAGCCTGTTACATTGTTGATATCAGTATGAAATATTTTGTAGTTCAACAACAATGCGAGGGCACCTTTTTTGGAGTTTCCATGGCTTAAAACTTTTGTTGACTGGGACATGTAGCCCAATAATACATTGAATGTTGCATTTTTGTGGGAACAATAGTTACATGAACACTCACTACTTGTGTATTACCTATCTTGCTAATTAATGCTATTTTTGTTGTGTAATTAATGGAATCATTGCATCTTTCTCCATAGCTTTCCCAAAAGGATTGTCATGTTTTGGACGGCCATTTACATCAGGTATAGCACAAATAAAGAACACTGATCACATGCACTTGCTTCTGTTGGGACATGAATGCTTTGCAATTGGAAATAGATTTAGTTGCATTGTATTGCATTGGTCTTGCATTTTGTGTTATTAGGCATACAAGTAATTTGTCACATATAAATTATTTCTGTGTCATGTATACTTGAAGTAATATGTTCCAGCTCATTAATGCGTCTTTGTTACGTGTGTATTTAAACCATGACCATTCTTCTTGTTTCAACACTACCATCACGTGTAAATAAATCATTAGCAATTCAGTGCACTTGTATAGGCCTAAAGTGTAATCTAAGCCACATACAAATTAAACTGTAAGTATAAATAGTTATGGAAACAGTTAAAACCATAAAATCTAGATTACAGTTTTTGTATGGCTGAGAATCTACTCAAGTATTCTGTCTCTGTTCGGGATTTCTGTTGTCTGTAAGATCCATCAGTTCATGGTTGCCATGTTGAGTCATTTCTATTGTGCATATTTGTCTACACTGCTATGTAATGCTTTTGGTTCCATTTTAAAGACTTCTGATGATGGCATATTGTAATAAATGTAAGCAATGGACAATGTCAAAACCATTGGTCATTTTTATGTTTTGTGTTGTTCATGAAGGTACACTGGGATGATCCACCTGCTCTTTGTGTTTGCAGTTTCATGTTCATGGCTCTTCTTCATACATCTTCATAATTATTGGATTCTATTTTTATTATTCTATCATGTTTCTTGTCATTGATGTGTATTGGTATACCAGTGTTGTGCTGTTTTTCTGTATAATACTTGTGCTTTTCATTACTGATCATTTGTTTAAGTGACCACCTGCCAATGAGAAGGTAGTGTTGAACTGCATAGTGTGTTTACAGAATCAATATACGTGTAACATTATAGCTACCATGAAACATTCATTCATTGAATTAAGACAGTTGAAACAGCCTGAGAACTTAAGTGTTCAGATATTTTTCCAACTCTGAGTTGTGTTGAACAGTCTTGCTTGTGAAGCTGATAGTCAACTGGCCAAGAAATTCCCTGCTTTTTATAGAATCTGAAGGTTCATTACTGTGTTTACAATAGCCTGCCATCAGACCCTAAGTGAAGAAATGTATTGAGCAAGGGTGATCCACACGTTTTATTTTCTATTTAATAGAAAACAGTTGGATAGAGCCACGACTGTGTGACTACGATGGGCAATACTATTGCCCCACCTGCCATTGGAACTCAGCAGCTGTTATCCCTGCAAGAGTTGTGCATAACTGGGATTTTGAGGAGCGGAGAGTGTGTCGAGCATCCAAACAGTTGCTGCGGCTCATGGAAAAGCGACCTGTGTTGAAGCTGCAGCAACTTAACCCCAGGCTGTTTGACTTTGTAGAGGAACTTAATGTAGTAAAGGTATGCAGTTACTGCCAACTTAGGCATCTTATGAACATCTTTATATGTGCTGTGGTTTGTATAGAAGGACAGATTTTAGTCATATGATATCTTTTCTCTTCAGGTGGTTACCTGTAATTATCTATTCTTATGTTTTATGAATAAATATTTAGCTCCTTATTTATACCATATTTTCAGTTTTGTCTTGTTTGGTGCATCCTTTGACACAGCTGAAAATTTTGTTCCTTGTGCTTAAATTGCACAGTTTTGTTGTTCGTAAGCTAAATGTTACACCCACAGGTTGTATGGAAATCTACAGCTCGATCTCACCACCCAATTCCTTATTGAACTGTGAGATAAAAGTGTTCCTTCATAAAATTTTGACCAGTGCTGTTTTTTATTTTTATTCTTCTTTTTATTTTTATTTTCCCACTTTTGGAATTGGTAATGGGGGTTATAGAAATGCTTTTAAATGTGAAACCAATATGGCAGTATGGTATGGAAAATGGTGTTCAAGTCATATGTAGTTTTGTATGTGGCTTTGGGTCCCTCTCTTGATTTAGATTTGTTTGGTTTCTCTAAGTGCATCCGAGCAATATCAAGAAAACTGTCATGTCCTGCACTTTGTATCGTGGTTGTTTTCTGAGCTGTTAGTTTCTTCAGGATCTGTATAGATGGTTTTCCTTGTTCACAAGAATCAGAACTTACTCTAATCACTAATTATTCATATTGTGTTGAAAACACCACTTGTTCTTGTGACAAGTCACCAGACTGGTGCCACTGGTCTTAGACTGATGTACATTGTCATATTTTTTACGTGTGGTGTCGATGAGCTTTATCTGTCATGTAGCTTAAATTCATACGCAAGCATGATTTTTTATTTTAGTAACAATCGTTTAACATGTTTAGTTATATTTTTCTGTGTTTGTTTGATTGATTTATTGCCTGAGTGATTGAGTAGCAATTGGGTTCAAGCCATTACAGTCCCAATGCACCTAGGCCTTAATACAGGTCCTTTGTCCTCCTTAATCTGATAAAAATTCAGGGGAGCCCTGTTCCTTTGCTAAAATTCCAGATGGTCCCCAGACTTGAACTCTTAATGTCCTCTGTTTCCAAGAAAAAGGAGCCCAGATATACATGTCTGAGTGAAACCAAAGCTTTACACTCACAGAGAATTTGGGCCGAGGTTTCATCCCCTCATCCACATCTCCTACATAAGGGATTATTGGTTAGCCCCCTTAAGTGAAGATCTCTTCTCAGGGTCCAGTAAGAAAGCTAATAAAAACCCTGGATTTTGTCCTATTAAAGGACAAAAGTCTGGTCTTTGCAACTGGATTAGGGAAATCAATTCTCGAGCCTGTCTCTGGGTACTACAAAGACCTTGCCACCATGCCAAATGCTATTATTCATCCAACATTTTATCTTTCTTCTTATATTCTGCCTAGAGACCTCCAAGGACGGCTGAGGTTCCACAAACTTTGGAACAGAACCGTCTCTTGCAAGCTTGTTGACAACTTAATTTTCTAGTACACCAGCATGTCCAGGGACCCAATATAGCCCCAAAGTGTGCCGGGTAGAGACATGAATGCCTTTTGGCACTTTCGTGCCAATGGAGAAGTTGTTTTGGCAGCCTAAGGAGCTTTCAGAGCCGCCTGGCTTTCAGAGCACATACATATTTCTCTGGTCTAACAATCATTTGAATTTCCTAAGCGCAGTCTAAGATAGCATATATCTCACCTGAAAAACTGTAGCACATTTTCCTAGAGAAATACTGAGCCTTCTTCCCACAGATTGCCCATAGACTCCAGCCATGGTCCCCTACGACCTGGACCCATCTGTAAACCAGACGAGTCCTTTAACTGCAGGAGGAGTGCCAGATCCTCTCTCCTCTAGTCAACACAGTAACCCTGTAATTGGTTCAAAATTAAATGCTGGCTTTATAACACCAACCCTTGTATTAAATATGGGATCCGACAGCTGAAGCCACATCAATATGCTACTATATCCTCATTTGGGATGAAGGAAAGACCAACATCCCACACTCCAGAGGTGATGCGCAGCTGACCTCTCCTCACTCTGAACTACCAACTCTAGTGAGGGGATGCAAGTTAGTGTTTCCATAGCAGTAGTAGGAGGTGTGCGCATCCCTCATGTTACCCCTAAGCATGCAAGTCTTTGTACTCTGCTTAGTCTTTTCTTGGCACTAGCTGTCTGACAGCCAGGCCACCAAACCAAGATGCGGAAGTGATGGATTGCCTAATGATAGAGACCTAGAGCCAATTGACCACCTTGAGTCTTAGTCCCCACTTCACACCACAGGCCCTCTACAGGCCCACAACAAATTGTGAGCCTTCCTTACCTTGACATCCACGTGCAAGTCAGCCGAAAATCCAGGACTACTCCAATATACTTGACCAACATAGAGCGACGTAAAGTAACCCCAAAATAGTGTGGTTAAGAGAAACTAGGGAGTTTACCTTTCCTTGTGAATACAATGAGCCTGGTTTTTTTCAGTATTAACTGACATTCCGACCTTGTCACACCACGTCTCTACAGTGTGAAGGGCCCATTGTATGAGCCCCAGTACTGTATTGAGAAATATCCCCACCACTGGAAGACATATGTCATCTGCATAGCCTTGAGTATATATTCCACCCCCATTGAGCCTTGCTATCAAATCATCAACAACAAGACACCATAGGAGCGGTGACAACACACCTCCCTGGGGGCAACCTCTAGATACCATGATCCTCTTGGAAAGTCCACCGAGGGTCGCTGCAGCCAGGTGGTCCTCCAGGGTAGCTCTAATTTCACCATATGATGGTGTAATCAACCCCATGTTTAAAAAGAGCAGCACACATGGAGTCATATGAGGTGTTATTAAATGCCCTTCTTTATCTAAGAAAACACCCAGAGCTGTCTCCTGCTGGTCAAGCGCCTTCTCCACCTGAACTACAAGCCGATGAAGGGCTGTTTCCATGAATTTCCCGGCCTGGTCAGCATGTTGATTGGGATGTAATGGCACAGAAGCCAACATTTCATCCCTTAAAAAACTGCCTACCAGCCTTTCCATGGTCTTAAGCAAGGATTATGTGAGACTGATAGTCTAAAATCCCTAAACCAACTATAGGAATTCCTACCTGGTTTAGGAATAAACGCTACCTTAACCTGGCGCCAGGCAGGCATGAAAGATCTTGACCAGGTGAGGGACAACAATCCCCCATCCCAGGATTATACCATCCATGCTTGGACTTTTGTATGAGGCAGAAGAATCAATTGCCCATTCCACTGTCCTCTAAGTGACAACCCTTGCAGCTACCCACAAGTCCAACCATTTGGCGCAGTGGTAGGGGGTGCCACCTCCTCAGTAACCATAATGTTAGGAAATTGAGCAACAAACTCTAAGGTTTCCCCGTCAGATTGCATACGCCTCCCCAAAGGAGCCACCAAAGATCTCAGCTTCATCATAGGTTCCCTAGAAACAGCCCTGTTTAACCTAGCCGACATGGGAAGGTCATTAATGGAGTTACAGAAAGTCCTGCATGCATCTTTTGAGGTCTTCCTTACCTCCTTTCTATATCTCTGCTGAGCCTGTCTGTAGAGTTCCCAGCTGTGTGGGGTTTTATCTGCTCAGCACATATTAAAGAGCCGTCTCACTTCCCTTCTGAAGCATTGCAACTCATATGTCCACTTCAAAGAATGCTTTCCTGTCCTAACAGATTTAAGAGGGCAGTTGTCCTCATAAGCCAAGATTAGGGCCTGCTGGACAGAAATAATTGCAAGCCCTAATCCAGCCTCATCTTTCATGTTCATTGCTGGGCCCCTTTCCAGTATACCTTTCAGTCCCTCTTGAATGGAGTCCTGATTGGTAGCCCTGGGATTTCTGTTCAGGCGCACTGGTACAGAGCCATCTAAAGTGAATGGAATATGCCTGTGATCTGACTGGGAGGGTTCAAGTAGAAACCTCCCCAGCTTTTAAAACTTTCTAGGAGCCCAAATCACCTCTAGCCTTTTGGCACCTCAGTATGTAGGATCATTGCCCTAATTTAGAATCTCCAGATTTAAGGAATTTAGAAATTCCAACAGGGCTACTTCTCTGTCATTGCAAATGGTGCTACACCACACCATATGGTGTGAATTGGAGTCACACCATATGACTAGATGGAAGTTTTCTTCTTCATAATAGTGAATGCGTTCCTCAAACTCCCTTGACAGGGGAGGATCCTGGGAATCATAAGGCAAATAAGCAGATCAGATAACCAATCGTCTTCCTGCCTCACCTTCATTAAAATTTATTAGAGGTGCAACCAGGTCCCTGCAAGAGAGTCCCGGCATCATCCATATATATTCATGTTCATTGCAAGGATACAGGCTGTAGGTCTGTCTGTTCCACTTGCACAGAAAAGAGTATAGCCTGGAATATTTAGGCCCAAAATGTGGCCCTCACGATACCACGGTACCTGTATTAGTGCCAAATGTATTCCTTTAACAGCTACTGTTCTAGTAAGAACTCTGGAAGCAGCAATACTGTGTTGTTAAATTGGCCTGCATAAATGAAATGTTGCTCACCATAACAATTTTGACCACCTTTCTATGTCTTTCCTTCTGGTTTTACACCAAAAAGGAAAAAGATCACCTGTCCCATGCCATTGAATGGTCACCATCCCATCTTCTCCAGCACCACAATAGACAGAGAATCAATACTTAGTCAAGGTGGACCCCATTGGGTTCTCCCTGTGCTCATAGACTCACTAGTGGCTGGTATCCATTTCCCAATGCAGTCTATGGAGTTGCTGAAAGTAGCGCTCTGTAAATTCCACAGGGGCTGGGAACCAAACCACCTCTGTGTTATAGGTAGGGAGAGCATCTAAGCTCACCATTTTGAGTCTAGAGCCCTCCCAAACCTTCAAAGTTGGTATCTTACCACTGGGCTCCCCTTGACTGGAACCCCCTTTAGAATTTTTGGTGGGGTCCCCATTTAAGGAGTGTAGCGTAGGTTCTAGTTTTCCTTAGTTTTTTCGATACTGGTTCCACGAGTTGGAGGGGAATTCAGGTCCACCAAACAGAGCCCCCATGCCTGGTAATGCTAGTTACTTCTGGGAGGTCGCCAAGTTTCCCATAGCCTGCCATTCTTGACAGACTCACACACTTTCATTCATCCTATGGGCACAGCGCTCACACCATAGGATTGGGATTTATTTTCAAGGTGAACTTCTTTAGATCAGCTGTGTTCTCCATAAACAGGGTCTCCTTCCATAGGATGTGGCTCTTCACCATGCACAGATGGTCTTGGGTGGAGAGAGGTTTTAAATTTGCACCTATCACCCCTGAAGAATAGCCAGCACCCCACCCAGGCTGATGCTATCACCCTCCGGCGATACACCGACCCAGGCACAGTCCAGCCAACTCGTCTTGACCCTTTCTTTGATTGGTGTAGTTAAAAAGCACTAGACAGTTACTTTTGAGTGATACGTCTATGTAGGTGGAACCCGAACCAAATGATAGTGCACCTTGAATATAAGGAAAATTTATAATGTCCAGAAAAATATGCATTTTAATGCATATTTGTGTTTCATGCAAATTGAAATTTTTAATCTTAACATATGTAGTCCTGCTAATGTCATTTTAATATACATATCATTGTATGGCACTGGATATTAAAATAGCATTAACACATTGAGCAAACTGTTTATACCTGTCAAGGGAGTCAGTCTGTATCTCCTGGCATGTTTCGCTGTTGCTGAGTCGGTGATTTCAGAGGGATGTATAATTATGAACTTCGTATTCAAGTCCAGGCACTAGTTTTTGTTGCCATAATTAGTGTTCACTTAAAAATAATGCAGAAAAAAATTGCAGAAGATTCCTAATGACATACCAAGTGGCATAGGATCAGTGAAGCAACAAAGATGCCCTGAATGGAGACTTGAGAGCAAATGAAAGTAGCAGAAGAGAGGGTTACGAAATATTGAGCATGTACTTGGGGAGTTGGGTGATTATGCAAGGGTCAGACTGAGAAGTGAATCCAGATAAGGGGTGAAGTAATGGGGCTGCACCAGAAATGAACTTCCAATACAGCAGGAGTAAAACGTGCAAGAAGGCAGGCTGTATGAACATAACACTCATTATGTTGAGGGTGCTAAAATAACTGTCATTTTTTCACATCATTTTTGCATGTCATTAGTGTTAAGAAACTGAATGGGATAGAGTAGGATGGGCACCATAGTGTCTTGTGTACTTTTGCCATTATTGATCTTTTGAGTAGCCCTTTAGCTCATTGATTCAACAGTGCCACACTTTTAACAAAGTGCAGTATCTTGCTGACAGAGATGTCCTGAAAGTCACCTGGCTTCATAAAATGATGAACCAGGTGCCTGAATCATATTATGGTCAAAGCATAACAGTCACAAAGAGTGTCTGAGGCTGTTTCAGACGCTTGTTTGCATCTGTTACACTCAGGACTGTGTACCAGCTCCAGTTTAAATATGTGTCCTTTTAACTGGCAGTGTCCTGTTAGCTGCCATGCCATTTTTCTTAGCAGATTTCTGCTCAAATTGAACAATTCCCCAACTTTTTTGCAGAGGGTTTTTAAGAAAGCCCTTAGCCTGCCTTTGTCCACATGTGGACTGCCAGTGCTCCTGAAAAGTGTTGCTACTTGTCCAGTCCCAGATCACACCCCCCCCCCCCCCCCCCCCCCCCCCCCCCCCCCCACACCCACAAAACAACCAAATAAAGAGGTTTGGAAAACCCGTACTGCCATTTGTAGTCCGACTGTTTTTTTTTTTTTTTT
>Ga0131853_10027345_pt1 | contig 10243 bp, 8 predicted proteins | sample TergutLab28metaG_FD_92764 | JGI IMG/M metagenome (GOLD analysis project Ga0131853, IMG submission 92764) | Labiotermes labralis P1 segment gut microbial communities from Petit-Saut dam, French Guiana - Lab288 P1 (version 2) (version 2) | ecosystem: Host-associated > Arthropoda: Insects >... | reverse complement strand
TTACCCCAGTGACCGGGTATGTGTTTTGAGGGCCGGCCTCCAACCCCCGCCAAAACCCCCCCCCCCCCCCCCACCCCCCCAAAACCCCCCCCCCCCCCCCCCCCACATACTGGAAGGGATGATTACCTTCATCTAAGCCATGATACTAGAAACAGGAGCCTCTGAAGTTTCAGAAGGGCGATACACATCTACAACACTGTATGATGTCACATTTGGGAAGAAAACAATTTGTAGAAGGAAGTAGGAATTGTTTGGAAAGGATTGAATTTTTCAGCATAGCAACCTCATGTGGCTAACCGCAGCTGGTTAGTGAGAAACAGCCCGAAGGCTGAAGTTACAGCTAGAGGCAGCGGTTGCCTGTCGTGTGGGTTGCACCACATGGCCACCACTGACCACCCCTGATTTCAGACAACTTGCTGCCTTATGATTCAATTCCGATACAATAATCACGCAAACCTGGAAGAAGTTTTAATCACATGGTAAAAAAAATTGAAAGCAATACAAGGACCGAATACGAAAATCGTTGTTGGAGAATATAAATCTGAATCAAGGAATTTATAATAAATTGAACATTTATCGTCCTAACAGAATGAATGCTGATTTCTGTTTGTTTGCTTGGTAGCAATTTAAATGTCTGCTAAGCCAGAAAAATTCGGGCTGTCAGAAGCTGCAATTGGAATTTAAAAGTGTCTCCTAAAGGTTAAAACTCCTGATGATGTAACTGTAATTTAAGTATATAGATTGAAATAGTATGATCATGCTGTAGGAAGGGATGTTGAAAGGACAGGAAAAAAGCAGCCGAAAGGCAAATCAGGAAGCAGAGAAAAGGAAAGATTAGACCAAGGTGCATGGATGTGTTGAATCAGGCCTGAAGGATATAGGTGTGAGAAATGGGAGCGGAAAGTTTGAGGAGAATACACTGCATATCTTTCGTGAGGAAAATCAGGGCAAAATCATAGGCTGATGAAGAAGAAGAAGAAGAAGAGTAATCACACATGACATAATAAAATCAGTCCCATTACAGGCCTGGAGTGACCCAGAGGTTTCCAGGAAGTTAAGGTTCCCAGATTTCATGACAACGGCACAGGATGATGGTAAGGTTGTCAGCCTTACGCACCGGCCGCCTTTACTCCCAGAAAATACTCCTGGTACTCATTTCTGTTAGAGGTTGAGTCGACCCCAGAGCCATAGTGCGATTGGATGGATTTTATATCAATGAAAAATTCCAGTGACACTAGCTGGGATCGAACCAGCGACCTTCCGATTTGTAGCACAGCACCTTAACCACTGTGCCACCGCGGTCCCCACATGACATAATAAGTCTAATGTATTTCAGCTTGACTCTTTTAGAATGCAATACAACTTTAGTGTAAAGAACATAAAATGAATGCGTTCATTGTTTTTTTTACAATACCAAAAGAACAAAAGCAAGCATTTAGCTGCAACTTTGGTCCCAACAACAGAATTTAGTATTTCTCACTTAAAATAAATGGAAACCGTGTGACTATGTTCTGAACATCCAATGACTGCAGTGACCCTGCATCTACAAACACAAAGCTGGTGCATTAAGGGTGAGCCGGATAGTCCAGTCAATACAACGGCCAGGTTACAGGCTCTACAAACCGAAGAAGTGGCTTCGATTTCCGGGGCGAACGGTATTTGTCTCTTCACCACGACATGCAGTTTGGGGCCCACGAAGTCTTCTATCCACTTAACCTTTTGACGCCTAATGTCAACTATAGTGGTCGTACAGCACTGCTAACCTCTAAAGTTGCATTTTATATATTTATTCAACAAATATAGGTACTGAATATTTTAAACATGGTATACACTCTCCGTTTTATTTTCTCTTCAAAATACAGTTTGTTTCATAATTCCAACGTATTTGGTTCCTGTATTATTCACATTTTATATACAGAATGTGCTAAAATTAAAAAAATAATTCCGGCGCCAAATGGAAACCTTTTCGTCGTGAAGTTAATATAAACATTCATCTCCACATGTCGGCTCCTCCTGTGACTTAGGGGTGTGGCTCTTTTGAAGCACAGGACAAACTGACCGTTGCCCAACACCAGGGACTAAAATCTCATGCCCTGTACGGGGAGTGCTTAATTAAGCACGAGGACAGTTTTGCCTTTTTAAATACCACTGACTAAAATCTGATGCCTTTCACTAAAAGTTTTAAATAAGCACAGGTTAGATATACCTTTTTTCGAAACCCGTGACTAAAACCGCGTGTTTTTTGGGGAGGTGCTTAATTAAGCACAAGGACACTTTCGCCTTTCTAAACATTACTGACTACGATCTGATATATTTTACTAAAGTGCTTAATTAAGCACAGGGACAGCTTGGTTTTATAAGCACTGTTGCCTAAATCTGATATCTTTTACTAAAGTGCTTAATTAAGCACAGGACAGATTTAGTTTTTTCTCAACAGTAACTAAAACCTCATACCTTTTACAGAAAGTGCTTAAATAAGCACAAGGACAGCTTTGCTTTTCTAAGTACCCTTGACTAAATCTGGTGTCTTTACTAAAGTGCTTAATTAAGCACAGGGACTATTTTGCCTTTCTAAGCACTATTTACTACAACTCGATATATTATACTAAAGTGCTTAATTAAGGATAGGGACAGCTCTGCTTTTCTAAGCACTGTTGACTCAAAGTGCCTAATTAAGCACAGGACAGATATACCTTTTCTCGACAACAGTGACTATAACCGCATGACTTTACGGGAAGTGCTTAAATAAACACAAAGAAGAATTTGCTTTTCTAAGCACTACTGACTAAATCTGATGTCTTCTAGTAAAGTGTTTAATTAAGCACAGGTACAGCTAGCTGTACCTTTTCCCAACACAGTTAACTACAACCCGCTGCCTTGCACAGTACGTTAGCTAGCGGTCGCAGCCTGGCAGAGCGAGATCTCGGGCCGCACCAATCACAATCGTCATCGTCACGCTCTGCTCCACGTGTTTTTATCACGAAACACTTTAAAGCTCTGTTTCCCGTCTCTTGATTTATGTTTGGCAGAAGTTACTTTTGGATTTGTTATTCTAATTATTTATAATAAGAGACAATAAATTATTGACTTTTTCCTTTACTCCGTCCTTACACACTCCAGTAGCTGAGTTCCAAAACTGTCATGTAAATTAATATTAACCGAAGATGTCAGTATCGGACTGGCTATCCCTGCAATGGCAATTTACAGACATGAAATAAGATACAAGCAGAATGTTTACTAGTATTTGTAAGTTGGGTGTTAATATACAAAGTGATGTTCGCTGTTTGTAACAGTAAATGGCAAGTATTAATCTTATCCACGAGAAGAACAAGACTGTAAGTTTCTATAAATATTGTTTATACATAAATTTCTAGGTAGATGTCTTGCATTGAAAGACCTGAAGATGGCAGCAGAATATAATTGCCATCATATTAGTAACAAAGTCGCTCAAATGTAACAATACTTTTATACGTACGAGGGCAGTATTTAGCACTGAAAGGATTACAAGAACCCAGATTTTTAAAGGTGTTCTTCAGAATTCCGTAGGTTTCATAACTAATAATATTCATAATAATATGCACCACACGTCACAATAATAATTTCGCATTTCATGTTAAAATTATACACAGGCTGAATTCAGAATCTTGAACACTGTAACTTCTCCACATAAAGAATATATTTCTGTTCCCTCTAATGAATGAGGATTAAGTTCAGAAGTGAGGAAACGAGATTTTATGGCTATGAATTTTAGTTATTTAAAGAAGTTGTGAATTACTAAAATTGTATGACACCAGAGTTAATGCAATGATCATGGAGCACTGTTGGAGTGATACAGAAAAAACACGAATTTTTTAAAATTTGTCTCACTACCAATTTATCAACCAAAAATCCCACGTGGAATGGTCTGGTATTGAACCGGGGCATCAACGGTGACAGGTTTTACTACATAGCTGTGTTTTATAGACACTAACAGAAATCACTCAGATTAGTAGCTTCTGGTAGTAACAGAAGAAATTTTACCTTCTATCACGCGCCCAGCCTCGAAGCTGATACCAGTGATGACAAGACTAAGGTACCTAAGATAGGACTGCTGAGTAGCACAGCTACTATTTGTAACCATTAAAAATGCACGGAAAGGACAATACGAAATCTTAATAAATTATTTCATTTCAAAACAGGAATTACTCTCCATTGTATACAAAAAATACAGAGTTGTCTGAACAACATGGACTTCATAATAGTTCAAGGAAATCCTGATCCTCTAAGACACTTGTCGAAGGACCAGTCCAATAAGCGAAGCCAGTCCGACTCTGACTACACTCAGTTATGTATTGCCACGCACAATTATAACAGCAGTCAAGGTGCTATTAATAATGTTATCACAGATGTTTTATGAGTGTGAAAATATATTATGTATTACAGTAATTATTCTTCTTATCCGTGGCTGCATTTCTGAACATCTTGATGGTTTTATTATCTATGTTAAATTTGTTAGGCTACTAGAATTAGACGGTAGTTGTAGTTATGAACAAAAAGAGTAACAATTTGGGTCAAAATCTTGAATCAGCCGTTCCAAACAGTGGGCGTGTTGTTTAAAATCTTTAGCATAATCTACGAATTTAATAAACTTAAATATATATAATATAAATATGTTCTTACGCGGTGGCACAATGGTTAATGTGCTGTGCTACAAATCAAAAGATCGCTGGTTCTATCCCAGCTGGTGTCAGTGAATTTTTCATTGACAAAAAGTCCTTCCGATTGCAGTATGGCCCTGGAGTCGACTCAGCCTCTAATAGAAATGCGCACCAGGAGTATTTCCTGGAGGTAAAAGCGGCCGGTGCGTAAGGCTGACAACCTTACCACCATCCAGTGTCGTTGTCACGAAATCTGGGAACCTTAACTTCCTGGAACCCTCTGGGCCACTCCAGGCCTGTAACGGGACTGATTTACCTTTTAAATTTGTCCTGAACTTGGTGGGTTTAATATAGAATCTAACATAAATGTACAACCGTGTAATAAATATAGTTTGTGTTAACCACATACAGCTCCGTTGTACTCGTATCTGCATGTCCCTCCTGCTGCCAATCAATCCCCAGTCTGTCTTACGACAGATCCACAGACTCCACCAACGCCAGTTCTCCGCACAGTGCGATCTGGTGCTTCCTACTTCAATTTCCGGTACCTTCTCGTTTCCTTAAGCGCATCCACTAACTGCTTACGTCTTCTCATTAGCCTTCCCTTCCCTTCTATCTTGTCTATCAGTGACGTGTCTCAGAAGGCAGATCCTACACAATGCGTTTCCAATACAGCCATCCTTCCTTCCTTTTTCCTGTATGCAAGATATTCCTTTCCTCCTTGACTCTGTGCATTACTTACACATTTTGCACACAATCGGTCCAACTGATCTTGTGCATTCTTCTCCATCACCAAATTTTTAAGAGTTTGAATGTGTTTTTGTATATTTTCCGTAGAGTTAAATTTTCAGCACCATGACAGCACAAGCCACGTTCCAAATGTAGCAGTTCAGTGCTTTCTTACCTCAATTTCAGTCCAGTCTGCTGGAGTATCTTTAGAACACTTCAGTTCGGCCCGCACACTCCACCTATTCGTTTCCGACGAGTCTCACAATAAATACCGATTATTTTCCTAACAGAATTAAAAGACTAGTCTTTGTAATGGGCATGCAAGTTTCTCTGTGAGGTAAGGGTAAGTTTCGTTAATTAATGTCAGTCTACAAATTGTGTAGCAGTTATCCGTCTTTAAATATTAAGCGTTTTCATTTCTTTTTTCTTTATGGATTTCATCCTTCAGGGTTCCTTTACTAGCACTCGATCATATGTCAATCAAGTGGGCAGCCAACTGAGGGGAAAAGATGAGTCTATTTTGGGGTGGCAGCAGGCCAAAAAAACGGTACGGTGAATTTAGTGATGCTAACTACCTTAAGAGTTCATAAGGAAGCTCGTATAATCTCAAAACCATATTAGGCCCAGCAGTAATTTGTTGAATAACGACATGCCCAACACTGCCTGATGTTAAGAAACGTGCTGAAAGAAATGTTGTCTTTTTCTACTATCTTTTACACAGGAAATGAAAACCGGACATTCCCATACTCTGTACCGCCGAAATCGGAATTTGCAAGAAAATTTAGAACCAAAGTTTTTTTAAAATCCTTACGAGAGGTTTGGGATGGAAAATCTGAGGACGTACAGAGGCAAAGCGGGCCATATGTGACCTATTTATTTTGTGTTTATTCCGTAAAAATAATAGTACAAAATCCGCACCAGAAAAATGTGACATAAACCACTACCACCTCCTCAAATTTTGCAGCGTCCAGCTGGACGCTCGTTGAATCATGCTTGTGTAAACTGGACAGCAGTGCGGCCACTCTCAGCAGACGCGAACAGATAAAGTTTTTCCGAAACAAGACGTGAGGACGCAGAAGTTGGAAGGAATTTTGCGCTTCCATCCTTAATTTGATATTCGGCACAGCCAGTATGACACAGCTGTCAGTTCCACACACCTGCCACACTTTATCCCCAAGAAAATTCTTTGGTGCTCATTTATGTTTGAGACTGAGTGGACCACAGAGCCACTAACAAGGAAGAAGGTAGAGGTCACTTGAAAACTTCCAAAAAACCTCCAGAGAATCGAACTCGGAACCTCCCTTCATGTGGCGCAATGCCTCAACCAGCACTGCCATGAGAACAAGTTCGAATGAAAGCCGTATTGTTGATCACTATTTAGAATTAGACATGTTACTGAGAAAACTGTGGGCCGGGTATCTCAGTCGGTATAGTGACTGACTACGGGCTGGACGGTCCGGGTTCGAATCCCGGTTGGGACGAGATTTTCCGCCAGTCCAGACCGACCCTGGGGCCCACCAAACGTACTGTAAAATGGGTACCGGGTCTTTCCCGGGGGTAAAGTGCGGCCGGGGCGTGCTGCTGACCACTCACCACCTTCTAGTGCTGCGGTCATGGAATAGTAGAGCTATATCTCTACCCACCCTCTGGACCACACCGGGCCTGTAACGGGATCACTTTACCTTTTACTGAGAAAACTAAGTTTGAACTGGATTTTAAAAAGTATCAGCATTAAAGAGTTCCCATAGTCTGCTTATAACAGTAAAGTGTAGACGAATAGAAACATTTGGTAACAAGTGAGCCAAACCGACAAAAATTAGCACAGGTAAGAGGAAAAAGCCTAAACAAAGCAGCAACTGATGTGGAGAATTTAAAACGTACGAAAACAGCAGGAAAGAATTACGGATGAGATAACACACCGAACTTTACGGGAGAATCAAAATTTTGGCCAGGTGCAACTTTCTGGAAAAGGAAAATATCAGGTTTTGTAAAACCAAATATCCGGTTTTCACTTACTGGTTCCTTCTCGGTTTTAACCAAGACTAGAAACATCTGTACTGCATTAAGAAGCGACTGCTTATTTGTCCCCTGAACAACTGCTGTAGTTGGTAAAGTGTCGAATTATTTTCGGTGTGTCCATCACAACCAGCAGACACACCACACGAACAGCCCCACCTTTTATAATCTTATGCTCGAATTTCGGCGCTCAACACAACAAATTCAAACATTTAGGAACCGAAACACCGCAGGCCATTTTGTGTCGTGTGGATTCATTAACAGAGAGGAGGACCGGCAGGTACAAAAGCCAGCAATCTGGTGTTATTTATTAGTACATTATTATAGGGGGTTCTTCCTCAAATAATAGAGGATCATACTAGTGAGCCCTTATTAAATTGGAAGCATTGGGGGTCCAAGCAGAGTGCCCGAGGTTCTGGAAATCGTGCAGCAAGGGTTCACGTTCAGTCAATAGACGGCCGTATTCACCCATTGTACACCCGTTGCTATGCGTCACAATGAAGATTTCTTAAAGTGAAAATGGAATATTAATAATAAGTACTATTATGTTACTACTAATACTACTACTACTATCGCTACTACAACTACTACTACTATTGCTACTAATACTACAACTACTATTGCTATTACTACTAATACTAATGCTGCTGTTGCTGCTGCTACCACTACTACTACAACTACTACTATTGCTGCTACTAGTACAACTACTATTGCCACTACTACTACTAATGCTGCTGTTGCTGCTAGCTACCACTACTACTACAACTACTACCGTTGCTACTACTACTACTACTACTATTTCTACTACTACTACTACAACTACTATTGCTATTACTAATGCTGCTGTTGCTGCTGCTACCACTACTACTACAACTACTACCGTTGCTACTACTACTACTACTATTTCTACTACTAGTACTACTACTATTTCTACTACTACTACTACTACAACTACTATTGCTATTACTAATGCTGCTGTTGCTGCTAGCTACCACTACTACTACAACTACTACCGTTGCTACTACTACTACTACTATTTCTACTACTAGTACTACTACTATTTCTACTACAACTACTATTGCTATTACTAATGCTGCTGTTGCTCCTGCTACCACTACTACTACAACTACTACCGTTGCTGCTACTACTATTACTATTGCTGCTACTAGTACTACTACTACTTACACTAATATTGTTACTGCTACTTCCGCTTGCTCTCTGTGTTCTGCTAAAAAAGGCAGATTATGAATCCACAAATCCTGTAAGGGAACTGCGATTTAATTTAAAAAACAATAAATCAACGTATTCAAGTGACATCTGACTGACTGACTGACGTTCGGTGAAACGCTTTGCAGGATTAAATTTAAGTGAACTAAATTTTATAAAAAAAAGTGAAAAGAATATAGAAAGGTGATAGAGAAGGATAATAAATACAAGAATTACTATATTTACACCAGTTGGTTTTAGGCGTGTTCACAAAACTGCGAAAGGCGACTGTTAGCTTCATCACGTGTGTGTGTGTGTGTGTCTTTGCATGGAGCAACTGGGCTGACACTGGCCGGATTTTCGTGAAAAGTGATGCTTGAGGATTTTTTTGAATAACCGTCTAGAACGTTCAAGTTTGATTAAAATCTGACAAGAATAACGAGTACATTACATGACTACCAACACACATTATTGATCATATCTCATTCAGTTATAGTTAGAATAAGAAACGATTCAGACAAAAGTTGTGGAGAGAATCAAAACACACTTTTTGTGATCAGCAATATTTGGTTTCAAAAATATTGCCTTTTATGAGATAATGTGGAAAAATGATGTAGAGACGGACAGGCCACAGATGACAATATGGCGCATGCGCATTGCATGATGGACACCCAAGGCTACAAACACACACTTAGAATAAGCAACATTTATTGCTTTTCCACTGCAAGAATGGTCGCTCGAAAGCGCCTGAATATTCATAGTATTTTGCCTGTCTTGCCCTACATAGACTTGACAAACTTTCTATTTATAGATGTGCTATTTACAGGGTGATTCAAGAAGATGGTCTCAATTGAACAGTAAACGGCGCCTCAACACACGCCAGACAGTTGGTTGCGGTATTCCAAGTTCTCTGCTCGCTGTACGGGTTGACTTGCGTGGGCTACGTTCAAAACTGTCTTGAATTCGTCTCACGTTCTCTGATACATTTGGTCGGCCGGAACTTTTGCCTTTACACAGACGGCCTATTTGCTGAAATTGGTGATTCCAACGACAAATGCTCTTCCTCGTTGGGGGTTGACTGTTGAAACGAAGACGAAACGCACGCTGCACGGCAGCCGGCGACTCAGTTTTAATGAACTCCCGAACGCAAAACATCTTGTGCTGCATAGTAACCAGTTTGCTCTCAAATGACGCTGCTGCATGGCTGTGCGCTAGGCGAATGCCCTAGCGCTCTAGCGCTAAAAATTGAAAATTTAAGACCGCCTCTTTCAAATGTTATGTAGATCATTCATATATCATGTACATTTCAGGAAATATAGATGTACGAAAATGAGTCCATCTTTTTGGATCACGTTGTATTATTATTATTATTATTATTATTCGGCATCGTATATTTCAGATTCAATTCGCTTAGAGAAGTAGTTAAAAGTAAACATAAACCACACTTCCCATATTTCATAAATGCAATTGATCATGTTGTTAAGTGATTGCGCTACATGGAAGACTCTCAGTGGATTAATCTTTTAAAACCCACTGGTCACGTGATGCACCACCAGTTTAACATTCAACAACTGTACGCTCTGCCCACACTGTATTTATGTGTTTTGTATTTATCTGAGAACAAACAGCGACTTGTGCCACTTACTGCATAAACT
>Ga0131853_10027342_pt1 | contig 10243 bp, 11 predicted proteins | sample TergutLab28metaG_FD_92764 | JGI IMG/M metagenome (GOLD analysis project Ga0131853, IMG submission 92764) | Labiotermes labralis P1 segment gut microbial communities from Petit-Saut dam, French Guiana - Lab288 P1 (version 2) (version 2) | ecosystem: Host-associated > Arthropoda: Insects >... | reverse complement strand
GGCGCCACCATTTAAAGATGATGAAGCCTGGCGCAGTAATAGTAGATGTAGCGGTAGACCAAGGCGGCTGCGCCGAAACTACTACTCCCACCTATCACGACGCGCCAACCTTTGTTGTGGACGATGTAGTACATTACTGCGTAGCCAATATGCCCGGCGCGGTAAGCCAGACATCTACAATTGCCCTAACCAACGCCACATTGGATTATGGCCTTAAAATTGCAAATTTGGGCCTGGAGGCTGCGCTGGCTGGCGATAAAGGGCTGAGGCCCGGTGTAAACTGCTACAATGGATACTTGACTTGCGAAGAAGTGGCCAATGCCTTTGATATGACATATACGCCTCTTGATGCAGCGTTGTAAAAGCAATGAGCTAAGCATGCAAAAAACCCCATAGGACAGGGATTGAAATATCTCTATCTTATGGGGTTTTTCTTGTAAATTTGCCAGCATCTCATCTATACACTCGCACCGGATATCTAGCTTGATCATAGGCAGGTTTGTACTTATTATCTATACCCCTAAAATCAAGCAATGAGGAGTTATCTTGGGGAAGGGCATTAAACGCCAAAAACATACCAGGATGATTTTTGGAGAAAATCCGATAGCTACCCGCAGGTAGCACCTCTGCCGTTAGGCCCACACGGCTCAAAGCTTCCAACCGTTTTTCTAATTTAATTGAGCTTGTACTTGTGCTAAATTTCTTACTTACATCTTGTAAGTCTTCTTTGGAGATTACAAGAGTATCGCCTTCTATACTTCCTCTTTGCCCAAGCCACCGCAAAAAGCCAAAGTACTGGCTTGCAATGGGTTTGCCAACAACAAGCCATTCCCATTTCATCACGGGTAAGTAATAGGCTTCCGGGTTGTCATACATATCTGATAGCATGTCCATTATAAAGCTGTGTAGCGCTACACAAGCTTCTCGCATTTCAAAGTCTTGAACTGCGACTAGTGTACGTGATAATGGCAGTATCCGCCGTGCAAAGATATAAATTTGCGAATGTACTTCGGACGGGAACTCCATAAGTTCGATTTTAAAATCCATGCTAAATCCCCTCTTTCAGTTTGATCGGCTCATATTCGCAGCTACTTTTTTACTTACTTACCAAGCACTCCTCTATATGTATTTCTCATAATTTAATGCATACCTCCTTCGTCGGCAGAACAAAGCCGCATTTGGATAGAGATACTTCATAGTATGGGCTAATGATAGCCTCTATATTTAGACTAGTTAATAAGGAAATATTGCAGAAACCATATATTATGACGCAAAAAAATACCCACAGACGGCTACCTGTGGGTATTTTAGGGTTTGTTGTCTTTCAAACTGTAGTTGGATAGACAAAGTATACATTAAAGCGAGAAATTACCACATTACGGTATTTAAAGAATGTTACTTACTGCAACCTCAAATTTTTTTGAAAATATCACAGTTTATTTGGGAAATATTTTTGCAATATAAGCACTTATCTTCAAAATTTTATTTGCGCTGTATTTTCTATAATGGTTACTCAACATCCCTAATAAACATATCTTCATAAATATCACGGATAATAGCCGCCATGTATGCGGCTTTTGTTTTGGATTTTTTCTTTTTGTAGTAGGCTTCTAGTTCTTTGCACAAATCTAACACTACAGATCTTGTAGGTCCTCCACAAGATAGCAAGTACGGGATTGCTGTGTTTTCCAAATAATATATAGAGTCAGTATTAGTTAGGCGTCCTAAATGGTACACAGCCTCAAGCATCACAGACAAAATTTCATGCTCAGCTGCAATTGGCCTTCCCTGCTCGATTACTTCTTGGTATTCGTTCAACCGGCCCATTTTAATCAGGCAAAGAGCTTTACGAAATATGACATCTATATATGATACGGTGTTGTTAACGTTATTTAATAACATATCAGGCATGATTTTATTGTACATTTCTAGTGCCGCGTCCAGCTGATTAAGAGCTTTATGATAATCATCTTGGTTAAAACTAACTTCGCCCATCCCAGCTAGAGTTCCCGCTTGCCCCATTTGATCGCCCATGATTTGTGCATGTTTAAGTGCCATGCCATAATGAATTTCTGCACCCTTGTGTTCACCCGTTTTAGCATAACATACCGCTAACTCAAAGCTAAAAACAAAATGTTTGATGTCCGTAAGGCCGCCTTTATGCAGCAAACGTGCATGTTGCATATACCGTATAGCGTGGTGATATTTGCCAAGCAACAAATAACAATGAGCCAATGGCTCAAGTACTCTGCCTTCGGGTTGCCGATCCCCTGTATTGTCCAGGCATTGGCGATAACATTTTACTGCAGATTTATAATCCCCCCTAGTGAGAAATAAAAAGCCCCTATTAATCTGATAAGCATAAAGAGATTCATTGCTTGTACCAGGTAACAGAGTCTCGGCTCGGTTTAGATTTTCTTCTGCAGCGCTGTAATTGGATTCCTTAAATAAGAGTCTTGTCTCTAGCATTAAGTATCTTAAAATCAAATCGTACTCATATGGCAAATCTAATATAACTGCACATTCCGGTTGCATGTCTTTTGCGTCGCTAACTCTATTTGCATCCAGTAGAGCTTCCCACATTAACAGGCGATTTTTGTAAATCTCGACCTCATGCAGGAGCAGTGGGGCCTTTTCTATCTCCAGAAATCTTCTTATGGCATCCAGCACTTCTGTACTGGGGTTTACTTGTCCGCTTTCAATACGGCTTACGACAGATGTGTGTTTATCTATGGCATAAGCTACATTTTCTTGGGATAGTTCCTTGGCTTTTCTAACTTGTTTGAGTCTTTCACCTAACTCTAAAGATGTGACGTTATTCATCAGATGACCTCCTTGGATAATAAAATGAGGATCGTTACAATAATAGCAAAAACGATAAAGAATGGAAACTATAAAAAATGCTAATTATAGCAAAAAAGAAAATTGCTACAAGAACGAAATTTTGAACTGCTATGAAAATACTGCAGAAAAATTCTCGCAGAGATATGGGGTTGTTTTCAAAATCAGGCAACTATGTGATATTACAACCTCTGGGGCGCAGTGCTTTTTTGTATTCTTCTTGCGATAATTTAATCATTTCGACGTGGTGCGGCTCTTGCTCAATATTATGACATTTAAGCACAATATCTGTGCCTTCCATCCCTGAAATTCTATATCTTCATATTTATCATACCCACCCAAAAGCATCTGGATATCCAAATAGCGGGTAAATAGCTTCATCGGCTCCTTAACCTCGAAAAGAAAAACCCCGTATGGGCAAGCCCAGTAGCATCCCTCCGCTACAACCATGTCATTGGCTGAGTTGTAGTAAATATCAGTAGCAATAAAGGTCTCGCCGCCTTTCCAGGAGGTAGCTGGGATATATTTAAAAGTCTCGTTGGATCGGATGTCAAACACACTGTATCCGTACAAATTCTCTTTATAGGCAAGATATTGACGGCCATTGCTATGGGATATTAGCGTGCAGAAGAAAGGATGGCCGTACTCGCTGATATACTCATACACCAAATTCTCATCAGTATCATAGACCTTGTTGTGGCTATAGGTCAGATTATATCCATGTAACTTGGCACTATAATTTATTATTGTACGATTATATCTGCTTTTGGATAGGATATATTCAGTATCGGTCAAATTTTCTGGACGGATAATTGCGGAAATAGCTTCTTCCCGCTTGGATTGGTACTCGTTAGTGTATGCTACATTAGATAAATCACGGGCATTCATGCAACAATTAATCTCCCTTATTTCTTACTGGTAAAAGCTTTCTAAGCCCCTCTACAATCCCGCCACCGGGTTCTACAGATATATTGCCAATTCTGTCACAAATCCGTTCCAGGTATTCCAGCTCTTTGAGTTTATAAAGCGTAGCGTTTTCGTCCATAAGCTTGGCAGTTTCCAGCAGGCTTTTTGTGGCGGCGGTTTCTTCCCGGCGGGCGATAACACTGGCTTGAGCAGATTTTTCTGCCACTAGCACAGTATTCATGATGTCACGGATTTCCCCAGGCAGGATAATATCTTTGACTCCTGCATTTTCAAATTTTACATATAGCTCCGCCTCACGAGCCTTTATCTCCTCTAATACCTGGCCACCAATGCTATCTTTTTGGCGTAATAAATCATCCAACCTGTACTTCCCAACCAACGAGCGAAGGGCCAGCTGCACATGTACATAAATCTGCTGCATATAGTCGGTTAGTTTGGTGACCGCCGCAAGTGGGTTTGTGATTTTAAACCCACATACGAAATTTATACGTAGGCCTACCTTATCGGCAGTAAGTATCTCTTGCCCAGGAATCTCTAGCTGCTGCAAACGCATATCCACAACACTCACAGTGACATTTATAGCGTTACGCCAAAAGAAGTATTGGCCTGCCCCTAGGTTGCGCTGGTAATCACCATTGTAAAACAGTAGTCCTACCTCTCCTACAGACACATTTGCCCCCAGGTAAAATTTCGCCGGGATATGCTTCATATAATGGGTTGGCAGATTGTTGGCGCTGTCAGGGTCAGACATGTCTACTAACTCAAAATGGTTTTTTTCATGTACAGCCCAGTAGGCGTATATCCCCGCTTCCAATACATCGCGGATGTTTCCATCCTGGAAATGTATTGCAAGATTATTATCAGGCACTTCTATTATGTTGGTGCATTGGGCAAATTGCGGGTCGTTCCGCAATATTGGCAAGCTAAGCCTGTCCAAAATTACACGCCCATAAGCAAAGCTCCTTACACAGGTTTCGCCAAACAATTTATTTATATGATGTTTACCTGGCATCAGCATACCCTTATATACACCATGCTTAAAAAGAAATCCCCGTTCATTATCGCTAATTATAACCTTCATACTGCGCCTCCTTTTTAGCGTGCGTCCCAGAAACGCCCACGATGCTTGCAGGAGCCTAGGATTAAGCGCTAACCACACAAGACCGGGTTCCGCCTCACAAAAATGCTATGTGCGGAAATGGGCATTGCGGCATTAACGCGGTATCCTCCATGGCGTCCGGCTTGCACCGCTGCAGCTGGGCTTAATAATAATCCCCCTACTGGGCGTTTCAGATCCGTCACGTTGTATTACGCTCTTTTCACCAAGAAAAGTTTTCTGATTTTGAGTCAGAATTTGCAGGCTGATTAAAAGTCAGCTTTATTCTGTTCTCTACCAACTGAGATACCTCTCATAAGAGGGAGGGAATCGAACCCCCGACTTCAGAGTTACACCTGCGCCATCAATTGACGCAGGGTGCAGGCCCAATAATCGAAGCCCTTCGGTATACCAACAGGGCAAAGCCCCTGGCACCAAGCGGCGATACATGACACCGGCTCATAGAAAAACCCGATTGTATTGGGTAAAAAATTTATATCATACCAACCAATAAAAATCAAAAAACCAGACGCAAGCGAGGTTGATATATCCTCATTCACGCCTGGTTTTTATAGGTTTATACTAAAGTACGATTGCTACTGCTGCCTCATAGGGCTGATGTGGATCTGTGTCTCATTCATGCCGGTTTTGCGCTTTATAACATCTATGATCTGCGCAAGATCTTGGTCTGTTAATTCGGGCTTATTAACAATTATATCTACTGCATTATCGGAAATGCGTACATATACTTCCGAGAAACCTTTTGATTTAATCACGGCTTCGGCAGCGGTTTCCCTCTCGATGCGGCGCTGGATTTCCAACATGGCATCTGCGGCTTGGCCGCGTTGCTCGGCTTCTACGTTGGCATTGTTGATTAGGTCGTTGAGGATAGAGCGCTCGTTGCTGCGGGCTTGCTCCCGGTTAAGCCTGGCTTGCACAAAGAAGCTGGACTCGGCCCGGCTATCTACGAAGATGGCTTCACCGGCTTCGGTTAAGTTTTCGTCATTGGTTATTGCATTAATTTCGTCTAGGTCTAGGTCTGCTAGGGTTGGCCATTCAATTTCGCTGTATGCGTCTATTGCCGGGTTGTGGGTGTCAGGCCATGGTGCGCCAATCAGCCCTGTTTGAACACCATCTTCCGGGAAATGCATAAGCGCACTGGGGTCAGGAACCAAAGGCGAACCTCCCCCTTGGCCATCTAGCACAAAGCCCACGTCTGGCCCGTCTTGCCGGGAATCCTGCCAACTTAGGTAGCCTGCCACCGCTATCATTAGTACCAGTGCGGTAATTATTACCTGATTTCTTTTTAGTACGAACATTTTATATGCCCCTTTCATAATTTTTTCATTCTCTTACCATTGCCAGCACTTGTATCCTATGGGCCTCTACGGCTAACACTGCCATGGCCGCTCTTGTTAAGGCGTCTCTTATAAATGGATCATCCCCTCCTTCAGCAATAATTACTATCCCCTCTATCCTAGGCTCTATCTCCCGCAGGATTAGCGGCTGGTCTAGGCCGTTGCGGTCTGTAATTATCACTGTCTGCTCTTGGGTTTGATGCTGGCGCTGGTCCCGGGTACCTCCTTGGGCGTCTTCTTCTAGGATATAGGAACGGTTGCTGGTGGTATCTGTTGCAAAAACCGTCTCCCGACCTCCTAAAGCGCTAACCATCACTCTTACCCGCCCTGCGCCGCAAACCAAGGACAAAAACTCCTCCAACTCTTCCTCCATAGCCCTTTCCGGCCGTGTGTGGCTGGTGTTGGTAGGAGCTGGAGGTACGGTTTCCGCTGTTTGGTATGCGAATACGGCTTGGTAATGGGTATGATCCTCCGCCAAAGCAGCCTCGGCCCTTCTGGCTGTGCGGCCCCACAGCATTAGTAACGCCCCTGCGGCAGCAATCATTACCAGATATATGACCACTTTACTGTCCTTAGCTTCTAAGTACTTTTTCAGAAATTTCATCGGGGGTTCACCTCATGTATCAGCTGTTTCGCTACCCCATAATTAATGGGGATTCGTATCTAACACTTCTACATATATATGTGAGCCGGGTAGGTTTTAGAATCCGGCTATGAGATTTTTTACTTCATTAACCAGGGGGTCTTCCGGTTCATCTTCCCGCTGTATCTGCACTGGCTCTATACGTATAAACGGCACCCGGCGGCTGGCTTCTTGCCGACGGCTTACTTGCACACGTATGGTGGTTATACGGCTGAAATCGTTGGCATATTCGAAGCTTGCACCATACATAGTTATGCCGTTTTGCTCAAGCAGCCTCTCTAACTGCACACTAAGCTGGGCTTCAAACGCAGCGGCAAGATAGGTATCCCGCCATATAGTATAGGCATCATCAATAGAAGCTGTGTGATGTGCAGGTTGCGGCATAACCCCCGCAAACCACTCGGTCACAGGTATCTGTCCGCCAACAATACTCCGGATAGGTTGCAGCATAAGCACCAGCAATATAAACCCCATAACCAAGGACACAAATTTCTTATACTTGCCAGTAGGTGCAACCAACCCCACCAAAGCTGCAAACAGTAGATAGTATGTTATATTCCGCAAGTAATCAAAAAATGCAGGCATGGGCATCCTCCTAGAACGAAAGCAAAATCACCACCGCATAAATACACATAACCCCAACTATAGCCGCCGCGCTAAATAGCCGCCCCATGTGCTTCGCGGCACTGTCCATACATTTAACCAACCGCTTATCAGCCACAGGCTGGATAAAACCCGCCGTAAGCTTGTACACCCCAGACAGCACAAACAATTTCAAAAGTGGTGTGGCCATGGTTACACACAACACCAGCACCAATGCCACCAACACACCGCTGCGGGCTGCCTGGCCAAAATGTATAACCGTATCCACAGCGGCGTTTAAAGCGTTACCCACAACAGGTATCGCACCAAGGGCGTTGTGGGTAGTCCTAAGGGCAACATTGGACACAATAGGCGCAGAAAACCGCTGGAGAGTCAAAAGCAATGCAAATACGGCCACAATACCTTTGAGTGTCCAGTCAGCAATTTTAAGCAGAACCTCAGAAAGCTTGGTAAGCTTAACTGTCTCAGACATATGATTAACCAAGTCAAGCCCAGCAGAGGCCAACACCAGCGGCACATACACAAAAGATACAAACCAAGTAACAAGCTGTAAGGCAAAAAACATTAAAGGGTTAAAAGATGCAGCACCAACAACATTGCCGCTCATAATCATAAGAGAGGTCATGAGAGGTATAGCTGCCAGCATAATATTGCTGACCAGCCCCACCACACTGTTAAGAATTTCTACAGACAAGTAAAAAGACGAAATGGCCAGTAGCACAGCCATAAGAAAGGTAACGTAAAACCCAAGCTCTCCAGCGGACTTATGGCTAAAAGCCTCTGTAAGGCAACTAAGTAAAGCGCTTAGTATAGCAATAATAAGCAGCTGCCTAAGCAGCTGTGTACTGGCCATAAACTCGCCAAAGATAATCTGCATCCCACTGCTTAATATCCCGTTAAAAGAAAGATCCAACTCCCCGCGAATCGCTTGTTGAACTAAATCTCTAAACCGCGGCAAGCTAGGCCTGTCCAATATGCCAATATCATAACTATCAAAAGGGATAATATCTGTGATATCAAATATCTGGCCGGGCGCACCCATCATGGCATAAGCCCTATAACAATGCCAACGATATCAACCACCACAGGCATAGCCAATACCATAATTATCACCCTGCCCCCTAAATCAATCTTAGAAGCAATTGCCGTCTCCCCAGCATCCGCACACACAGAAGAGCCAAGCTCGGCCATATATGCCACACCTATGACCCTAAAGGCCAAGCCAACATATTGCATACCCCCATCAAGCATGGCCCCAACCCGGGACAGCACCCCCACTACCTCGGAAATCATGGGCAGTACCATCATAAAGATAATCACGCTTGCTGCGATGGTGATAATAAGTGCAATCTCTGGGCGCTGCTGTTTTACGACAATGGCGAGTACGGCACTGAGTATCCCAACAGCTACAACTTGAAAAATGCCCATTTATACAACCACCCTCAAAGGTTAAAAATCGTTTGTACCTCGGTAAACAACTGGCTTACATAGTGTATTACCCAAAACAGTACCACTAACAGCCCAGCCAGTGTTGTTATCGTAGCTTGATCTTCACGGCCTGCCTGCTTTAGCACCTGGTTAAGCACCGCTACCAATATCCCTACCGCTGCTATCTGGAAAACTACGCTTATGTCCATGTTTTGCATCACAGTCCCCCCTCTACCAAAGTACTACAGCCAACAGCAACCCACCTATGACTCCAAGACTGCGGTACATGCGCTTATTTTTATCCGATTGCGTTTGTAGCGCTGTAGTTTTTTCTTCTATATAATCTACCGCATGGTTTATTGCGTTTTTTTGCATCTGTTTGTCTAGGTAGCCCAAAGTTTTGCCAAAGTCATCTATTACATCCAAATCTTCTTCTGCAAAGTGGGCATGTTTTTTTTGAGCTGATGTAGCTTGTGTCCAAAGCTGGTAAGCCGTCTCGCCTTCGTTTTCCTCCAATAATTGCGAAAAGCTGGAGAATAGTTCGCTTACTACCTGCTTTGTACGCTTGGCAATATTGGCACAAGCAGCAGGCAGTGGCGCGCGCATATGCTCTATTTCCGATGAGAGTATCAACAGTGCCTTTTTAAGCTCATGCAAATCTTGCAATCTAAAGCCCTCTTGGGCAGCTATATAAAATCCTAAGGCCGTACAGCTAGCAATTAACGCCACAGCCCCTGCTAAACTTGCAAACATGCGAGTTCCCCTTCCTCATCCAATATCGCTGTAACCTGACCCGGGGCGCTAAGCACGATATACCGCTGGAATATCTTGCGGTTTATCAACCCAGCCAAGGCAGGGTTTTTTCTTATATCTTTAAGGCTATTGCCGTGGGCGGTACAAAGTAGTCTTACCCCAGCTGTAAGTACCGCCTGGGCGGCTTCGGCGTCGCCTTTGCCTCCTAGCTCGTCCACTGCAATCACATCCGGCGACATGGCTCTTAACAGCATCACCATGCCTTCAGCTTTTGGGCAGCCGTCCAGTACATCTGTGCGCAGGCCTATATCGTTTTGAGGTATGCCTTTAAAGCAGCCCGCTACCTCAGAACGCTCGTCTACCAAGCCTACTGTCAGCCCATTTTTGCCCGGTAAGCCATCGGATACTTGCCGTACTATATCCCTGAGGAGTGTGGTTTTGCCGCAGCCCGGCGGGGAGATTATCATGGTGTGGGATATCCGGGGCTTTTCGCCGCCCTCTTCATATATAAGTGGCATAACCGCATCCGCACACCCCTTAACTGAATGGGCCACGCGGAAATTTATGCTACTGATATGCCGCCAGGCCCGTACT
>Ga0131853_10027338_pt1 | contig 10244 bp, 6 predicted proteins | sample TergutLab28metaG_FD_92764 | JGI IMG/M metagenome (GOLD analysis project Ga0131853, IMG submission 92764) | Labiotermes labralis P1 segment gut microbial communities from Petit-Saut dam, French Guiana - Lab288 P1 (version 2) (version 2) | ecosystem: Host-associated > Arthropoda: Insects >... | reverse complement strand
TCTCTCTCCTTTGTCAGCCTTTTGCATTCATATATTATGTGATCAGTTGTCTGGACGCCTTCTCCGCATGAACACGTTGGCTCTTCTATTATTTTGAAGCGATGTAAGTAGTCTCTCGTTTTTTCGTGCCCGCTTACTACGGCTGTGAAATTTTGTGTTAGTTGCAGCTTTATCTTTAATCTTTCTGACTCATCTGGGAAATATTCTTTAGTTGTTCTTCCTTTATTTGTTTGCATCCATTTTCTCTGCCATTCCTTCACGCTTTCTTCTTCTAGATCTTTCATTATTACGCTTTTTGGAATTTTGTTGTAGCTCTCTGATATATTTTTATTTGTCGCCGCCCTCTTTGCTAAAGCGTCAGCTAATTCATTTCCCACTACGCCGGCGTGTGCTTTAACCCAGCAGAGTGTTATCTTCCATTCACTTTCCTTCATCTCTGTTATCTTCCTTCTTATTTCTTCTACTATGGATGTGTGTATATTGCTGTTTTGGAGCTTGTCCAATGTTGTTTGGCTGTCTGTGTATATTGTTAATCTTTTATCCGTCGTTTGTACTTTTTCTATGTGTTCCAGGGCTGTTAAAATTGCAAATTGTTCCGCCTGGTTATTCGTGCATTTCTTGTTTAGTCTACACTGTATTGTATCAGTGCTTCTTCCCGATCTCTATATGGCTACCCCTGAGCCTACTCCTCTTTCTGACCTCCTTCCGTCCGTGAATATTACAATTGGGTTCTTCTCCTCTTCCTCTTTTAGCACTCTTATAATTGAATCCGCCGGATGTTGCCATTTTCTTACGCCCATATCCCTTTCAAAATTTGTTTTGTCGTTTGTATTTCCCCTGGTGGAATAATATAAACGTACCGCCTCCTCGATTTTTAACTCTATAGGGGTCATGCCCATGAGTATACATAGTGCTTCGTGGGGCACCGTGCGGTATGCCTTTGACATTTTAATGTTTATTAGCCTTTGCACTCTAATCAGTTCAGACTTGTAGTTTTCTTTCCTCATAATGCTGATCCAGACCGGCGCTCCATATATTAGTAGGGGTAGGATTCCTCCTACGTATATTGTCTTTAGGGCTTTGTGGTCTAATCCCCAGTTTAGCTTTGCAGATTTTGATAATGAAAATATTAATTTAGTGCATTTTGCAGCCATATTTTTTTTATATGTTCCTTAAATGTTAATTTATAGTCGAATATTATTCCTAAATATTTCAAACTATTTCCTTGCGGTATTGTTTTATTGTTCAAATATACTGCTATTTCTTTTTGTTCTTTTCTTTTCCTTTCCTGTCAGCAGCAACACCTTTGATTTCCCCTCATTGAATCTTAATTTATTATATCTCGCCCACTTAGTGATTTTGTTCAATTCTACGTTAGCTATATTTTCTGCTTCCCCGATTGATTCTGCTCTTACTATTATTAGCAAGTCGTCGGCGAAGGCCACTGCTTTTGTGTGCTTTGTATATTGGAGTTTGAGCAGAGGGTCGAATTGAATATTCCACAGTCCCGGTCCACAGCATGACCCTTGTGGGCATCCCTTGGTTATTTTCTTTTCCTTGCTGATGTTGTTTATTGTTATGATAGCCTTCCTCTCCATCAGGTAGTCCTGTGTAAGGTAATAAAGTTTTCGGGGACATTCTGCTTCTCTTAGTCCTTGTAATATCGTCGGCCACCATGCTGACCCGAAGGCTCCTTGAACATCTAAATTAGCTATAATTGCCACCCCCCCCCCTCTAAGTGGGTTTCTGTGAATTGCCTAACTTCCATGGCAGCGTCTACCGTGTTCTTTTGGGGTGTGAATCCATATTGGTTCCCATTTAGTGAGTCTGTTTTGTATAGGTGGTGCATTATTCTTTAATTAATAATTTTTCCAGAATCTTCCCTTCCGTATTCAGTAGACTAATTGGTCTGTACATTGACGGGTCTGAGTCTTCTTCTCTCCCCGGTTTGGCTATCATTAGGACCTTTGCTATCTTCCATTTTTCGGGAAAGTCACCTGATTTGAGTCATGCGTTGTACAACTGTGTCATTGTTTTTGGTATAGCTTTAAATACTATTTTAACTATTTCATTCGTTATTCCATTATGTGTGTATGTATGTGTGTGTGTGTGTGTGTGTGTGTGTGCGTACGCGTGTGTGTGTGCGCGTGTGTGCGTGTATGTATGTGAGTGTGTATGTGTGTGTGTGTGTGTGCGCATGTGTGCATGTATGTATGTATGTCCTTGTCATTCAGTAATAATAGTAATAATAATAGCAATAATAATAATAATACAGTGTCATTATAACTACTACAATTTTAGTGCTAGCCTTTTGAATTGTTCATCGTGTGTGTACTAAATTTGTCGCGAAGTTTCAGACAATTACGCAACCTCCATTTTCCGAGTGACTGAAATGTGTTCAGGCAGTACGTTCCTCTGAAACATCCGCAAAACTAACTATCCTTCACGACGTAATGCTGTCTGTCATTTGAGCAGAAGCTGCCATGAAAGTCTCTAAACTCATAATATTATAATTTGTTTAGGACACTAAACAATCTTAGGTAAAGGTAAAGGTAAAACAGTCCTATTACAGGCCTGGACAGGCCCAGAGGGTTCCGGGAAGTTAAGGTTCCCAGATTTCGTGACAACGGCACGGGATGGTGGTAGGTTGTCAGCATTAAGCACCGGCCGCCTTTACCGCCATGAAATGCTCCTGGTACTCATTTCTGTTAGAGACTGAGTCGACCCCAGGGCCATAGTGCGATCGGAAGGATTTTATGTCAATGAAAAATTCCAATGACACCAGCTGGGATCGAGCCAGCGACATTCCGATTTGTAGCACAGCAACGTAACCACTGTGCTACCACGGTCCCCCAAACAATCTGAGGTACTGACAGCAAAATTACATAAACAATAGTTTTTTCTGTCTGTACAGCCTTTTTTGTTCAAATGACAGTGGGCCAGCTAAAATAATAGTAGGCTCTCTTGTTCCTGTCAAACCCGAATATTTGTCAGATTTGTCACAGATTTCCCAAACAAGAACCACAGCCTCAGACCCACATTCCAGTTAACAGTTTAATGTTATGTTGGTCTACTTATTTTTACAATAGGACTAGCCTGCCAATTGGGTCCGTGGCTTCCATAAGGTGTCTCTCCATGATATTTTATAGCTAAAATCTTATTTGTCGTTTCTTTTTTCATCTGAGCTGTATAATGTTCCCTACAACACCTTTGCACATACATAAACGTTTGTTACTATGCATGACAGATCTTACGTGGTCTGGTCCTGGGTTCAGCTCCACACAGCCGATGACCAGTAGCGAAACCAGGACTAAGAATCTGATCTTCCTGTAACCGATATGGTTAGAAGGTTGAGCAATGCGGTGCTGTAATGTCACACACTGTCCTGGTCTTCCTGCACTCCACTGGCCGAATGTGGCCCTCCACTGTTCGATACTGTCACCCACAGCACACTTCCTTGTGTTGCAGAATTACAGGGCTAATTAGTTCTGAATTTAAAGATGGTGTGTAGGCTGGTATGTTATGTTGCGTTATTGTTTATACTGCAGTTATTGTTGTGGCACATTTCGTAAACTTCGTTTCTATGATTGACACAGCAAACACCACAGAAGAGTACAATTTTTTCGCCGCTACGGTGTTTTAAGAAATATTTAGATGCCAAAAATTCTAAGAATGTCAACAATTAACATTTTCTGTTACACTTAAATAACTTTTTGCAGTCGCGAGGCTTTATTGAGAAAATTAGTATACCCAGTACTTTCCAATTTGAACTAGAACGATTACTTCGAATTGGACGGGAAACAATTATCAGAAGCGCAATAAATATTACAAAAATTTAACTGCAGTAACATTAAATGTCCTTCTAATGACGACTTCTCTAGTTTCAGTTGCTCGCTGTGAAACTTCTACAATTGTGCATAACTTCTTCCAGTAAACTCATAATGTCTTCAAGAGTAAACACGTAGAAGGGAGTAAATAGGAATGTTTATATTCACACACACGCGTGTATATTTCTGTCTGCAGCAGAATGCAACTCTTTTTATTCAACTGTACTTTTATATGTACACACCACAGCACACCACAGCACACCACACCACAGCAATAAACACCCACTCCAGTACTCTATGTGGCAATACCAACAGCAGTATATGACAGAAAAGTGGCACGGCGGTTGAACAAACTCAGTTATTACGGCTTAATTCGTGATAGCGCAGGATTCAGATACTTCCAGTTTCCATGGTGCGCATTTATCAATATTTTTATGCAGATATTATAAAATAGTTACTTTATTCCTTTATTGAGGTATTGTACGTATGTTAATGGAGACTAATTTTCTTTGGCGTTAGGCCTATTCATTGTTATTGTTAAGTAAAATTCATACAATAGATTAAAGTTTAATCTTTGGCTTTGTCTCTGAACACTATTAGATAATCTATGTAAATGCCTTATCGATGTGGCGCATACATTATTTTGTGGACAGACTTCTAAATGTGAAGTCTGTACTTCCGTCCGAGACTTTAGTATTCATGAACCAAATTACACGGCGTCACATCTAAAATAACAGGTATTTCCACACGCTTGAATATTTGTCTTTTGAAAATTATTAAAGTAACTACATCAATTACTGGATACATTGGCTGATTGCAATTTTGTTAGTACGAGTTTGGAGGCGAAATGTTGGTTGTGCCTCAAGTTACTGCAGTTCTGTTACAGCCTTCAGTAGCGATCCAAGCAGTAAGTAAGATCACAAAATCGTCCATCTCTTCCTCTCTGACTCACCATTAAAGAACCTAATCGTCTTTCCTTACCTTGTAATTGGAAGCAAATTGTCACTTTGCATGAAGACAACCATTCACCTTATTTGTCTAGGATAATATTAGTGTTTTGCCGGTCCCAGTGGCTGCGCGGTCTAAAGCATGGGTCTGCGTCCGCTCGCCTGCTGAGATTGTAATTTCGAATCTTGCCGGGAGCTAAAATATTTGTCTATTGTGAGTGTTGTGTGTTGTCAGGTAGAGGTCTCTGCGACGAGCTGATCGCTCGTCAGGAGGGGTCCTACCGACCGTGGTGTGTCGTTGAGTGTGAACTAGAAACCTCATGAATGAGGAGGCCATGGCCCACTTTGGGCTGCAGCGCCAAAAAATGTTAGTGTTTGATAAGAGTACGTAAGAACAGGGATGATGCAAAAGAATTCGTGCTTATCATTACGTGATTATCGCAGGGTAATTAAATGTGTCCACCACGTAAAGCTCACTTCAACATGTCACACACTGTGCACTTACCCACTCACTGCTAAGAAATGAACGGGGAAAAGTTGTCACGATTTCTTTTTTATACGTTTCCATTAGTGTTGTGACTTTCGGCCTTATCCTTAAAGAAACACATCCAACCTTATAAATGAAGTAGATTACTTGAGAAACGCTTTCAGTGAAGAACTTTAGCGGCCTCTTGTGCAAACTGACGGTTTTAAGTCCCGTCGCTTACCAATAAATTAGGCCAGATACGTCAGTCAGCATATTGGTACTCCATTTTTTTCTACCACACACTGAATTTCCCTCCTTCTGTCTGGTGTTTATATTCCGAATGATGTTTTTCTTTTGGATATTTTCTGCCAACATTTTAATACTTACCTCTTCCATGGGTGTCAGATGTTTCGTCACAACTCAGAACTTTCTATCTCACAATCGTAATGTTATTTGTTGCATTATTAAGCAAGAAGCTACTTACTATACACTTCCGCAAAGTCCCATTTATGCTACCTCCTGCGCCTTGTGACATTTCTTTTTCCCAAATACACTCAGTCACACTTGGCCCTCAATGTGAGGTAAACAACTCAACTCATGCAAAAAGCCGTTACGTTCTCTTACTTAGCACCTACTTTAGTTGTACAGTAAGCCTAAGTAAGGGATGGATGTTGATAAGTCTTGATAAATTCTTGTTTGGGTGGGAAGTGCATGTAGCAGGTGTTTTGTCGTCCACCGATTTGTGGCAGACTACTAGTATTTTGTTGTATATAGACCTACACTATGTGCTGCGAGATAACAGCTTTCTCTGCAATGTCACCTTGATGCAGAGAGGAAGTATACACTCTCTAAGATGGCGTGAAGTTTGAAGATTTGTAGATTCTCGCAGCGGTGTATCTGAGATTGCCTTCTTTTTTGGGTATGACGTCACGTCACTAGGCACTTTGTTTATAATATTTTGAGACAGGTTAATGGTCTGCAATCGTCGGGAGACGATTATAGAATGATGCAGTGTCATATCGCAGAATAACGGAACAGCTGTTTGCAAACGGCTATCACCAGAGTTCAGTAGATCACATTCTGCCAGATCTGCTCATATAATGTATACTGTGATAGTGTAGTGACTGTAAAAGACCACGATAATAGTTGTCAATAAGCACCAGCTCTGGTACTGGACCATATTCGATGATTTTCTTAAGAATGACACGTTCAAAGCACAATGTTACATCTCCTTGAAAATTTACGAGTAATTATGAAGACAAAAGCCTCGACACTTCTAAGCGTAACGAAATAAATTTGTAGTTTAACATAATCTGTGAACAGGAGATTTGAATATAATTCACATAGAGGATGACAAAAAGAGTTCTATCACTAATACATCTGTAAATTAAAGAAAGTTAATTAACGTATAAGAATAGAAACACGGAATAAAAATGGAAAAACCTACGAGATATTCACTTTATTACTATATATTGCCGTCAACACAACTATAATAGACTATAATACTAATGCAACATGTTTCGACTTACAATAGTCATCTTCAGGCTAAGCTAAGAACCGTTATTTATTTACAGGGTGGTTGTGCGCATTTGGGATCCCATATGGCTTTCAGTGTTTTGCTGCCGGTTTTTATACACAATGTGACTTATATTTACTGTGCTATTATAAGTCACGTTGTGTATGAAAAACCCAGCAAAACACTGTAAGCCATATGGGATCCCAAATGCGCACAACCACCCTGTAAAGCAATAACGGTTCTTAGCTTAGCCTGAAGATGACTATTGTAAGTCGAAACATGTTGCATTAGTATTATAGTCTATTATAGTTGGGCTGACGGCAATATATAATAATAAAGTGAACATATAAATACACAACGGGATGACTTCATTCAAACTAGGAGATATCATTTATATATTAAGAAACTGATAAGGAATGAGATGAAATATTCTCTAACTTATTTTCCAAGTAACTTGCTTTACTCACCAAGACTGGCATCCCTTACCTTATTGAAGAACACAAACTAATATCCCAATTTCAGTTATGTAAATACGGCAGCTGTTGTACCCTAACTCGTGCTGCACATTACATTCACAGTCTTTCGTCTGATGGTAGGCAGTGCAGCGATCCCCGCTATTGCGTTTTGTCGTGAATGAAAATTGTCATGACTTGTTTGAATTTGATAATATATTTTGTCCAGTGGCTCACTGCTCCTACGTACTGCGCATGAATCTTAGAATATCTGACGCATCTGTGGTCATACAGTATATATATATCTCAATTTAGTATAGGCTAACTTAGAAATTGTGGGAACATAAATATGTAATACTATATTCTAATATTCAGCTATAAGTGGAAGAGTGAAATTCTTCTTCCTTCCAGTATCCAGAAATTTGAAATGTACTTATATACCACTTGCTTACCGATGACTCCCTTGCCTTTTATCTTAGAGTCCCTTGGGATAAATGGGTTGAAATATATTCAAGTTGTGTATGTTACGTCACTCATACACAGCTTTGGATGTCTGCTTACGTTTTGTCATGTGTCGAAGTGAAAAGATTATACAGAGTAAATTGTATTGTTATCTTAGTTTTAGTTAAATGGGAAATTATTTTATAAAATTTTGTGTATTCTCTAAACATCTACTAAATAACATGATTCCAGAAGTCAGTGCTGAAATATGATATTTACATGAACCATTAAGCAGGTGCAATTGCTATCTTGACATTGTACAATGAAAGTATTTACAGTGTGGCTGTGTGACCTTCTGCAGTTTCCACTACATACTAAGTTTTCTCTTGGCAAGGTCACTCAGACACTGATATACATGACTATTGTATCTTGTTGACAGTTATGTAGAATATTTAGAAACTGTGCATCAACAGGGGCGCGTTTGCTTAGCCATTGATTTCGCGTAAAAGCAATAAGTATTACATATTCTGAATGTGCTTCTGTAGCCTTAGTGGTCTAGCATGCACATCGCATCTTTTCTTATCGTATTACATTGTCGTCTGTGGCCCATCGGACTCTACCATACTTGTGAATATCATCTCATAAAAGGAAAAATTTTGGAATAGATTTTTTGAATTATCTTTTTGTTTGATTTTTCCCACAAATTTTTTCGAAATATTTCTTATTTTAAGAAGAATTCAGCGAGATATTATCACTAATGTAGAAACGTCTTCATGTAAAGTACTTGCTACTCTTCTTGCAGTTCAGTCCGACTTGAATTTTGTCGACAGATTTTCAAAAAATCCTCAAATATCAAACATAATGAAAATCCTTATAGTGGGAGCCGAGTTGTTCCATGCAGACGGATGGATGAATGGATGGATGGATGGACAAACAGACTAGACGAAGTTAATAGTCACTTTCTGCCATTTTTGATTGCGCCTAAAAACGGATGTAACAAAAATGGAGGCGCCGGGCTGTGGAAGTTCTGTCCACTGTCAGATACCGATTGTGTTCACAAAATGCTAGTCAGAAGTATCAGTCCGGGAATCTGACCATACAACATTAACCCTTACCCTGCTAACGTGGAGAATATGGTGAGCTCCTAACAATGCCAGCAAATGGCAGATTGGATTTAATTCGGCGTTTAAAGGCTTGAGCAAATACATCATCTGCTGTACCGTGAAGACTGCAGGTTACTTGAGACCTGTAACTCCAACTTTCCCTCATCCTGAGACAGTTTCGATGTCTAATACACAGAAGTATGTTGAAATGAGAGCAGTACTATGCAGCGTCTCTCCCATTGCATGAACCACGAAACACGAAATTGCTAACAATGGGAGCCGGGATAGCATATTCAGTATAGTGAACAGGCTACAGGTTTTAAAACCGACCAGTCCTGGTTCAATTCCCGCCAAGAGCAAGAAGCCTTTCTCTAGCCCACACAAACTAATATTCAATGGGTACCGCGAATAAATCGACCGGGGCGTGAAACTGTAAAACAACGATTTAACAACCAGATGAAGCACGAACGGGATATAAACCCCACACCATCCAAATCTTCACATTACATTCATGTACAGTTGTACTTTGGAGCACGCGGTGGCGCTGTTGATTGAGGCACTGTGCTACAAGCCGGGAAGTCGCGGGTTCGATTCCCAATGTTGTCAGTGGAATTTTTCATTGACATAATCCTTCCGGCCGCACTATGACCCTGGGATCGACTCAGCCGTTAACAGAAATGAGTACCAGTAATATTTACTGTGGGGTAAAGGCGGCCGGTGCGTAGAGCTGAAAACCATACCGCCTTCACGTGCCGATTGTCTTGATATCTGGGAGCTTCAAACTCCTGGAACACACAGGTCCTGTTCAAACTTGTAATGAGATTGCTTTACCTTTTAGAGTTGTACCTTCACATGCTGCTAACAATAGAGATGTCAGATACGGTAGTACCTTCAAGGTAGTCATAAATTTGTGTAGGTCGTGCTTGATATAGAGGAGACATTGATTTGGGCACCATCATGGATTTGTTAAGTACATGTCCTGTTTATCGCACTTATAAACAGTTAACGTGAAGGTAAGTCATGATAAAATGTATATCAAACACAAAGTTTCCCTCAGGTTTTCATATAATCAAGTGATTCCATTTGTACTGCAATATTTACTTACTTACTTACTCCATGGTGCGGAGTCCTTCTTGAGAAGCTAACTGCTTTGCAGCTAGTCAAGAAATTCCCCGCATTTTATGGAACCCGAAGGTTCATTACCGTACTAACAAGCGTCCGCCAACTGTCCCTATCCTGGGCCAACCCAATCCAGTCCACATACCCACATCCCACCTCCTGAAGATCCATCCTAATATTATCCACCCATCTACGCCTAGGTTTCCCACTGGTCTCTTTCCCTCCGGTTTCCCCACCAAGGCCCTATACGCCACCCTCTCCTCTCCCATACGCGCCACATGCCCAGCCCATCTCATTCTTCTCGATTTTATCACCCGCACAATATTGGGTGAGGAGTACAGATCACTTAGCTCCTCGTTATGCAGTCTCCTCC
>Ga0131853_10027337_pt1 | contig 10244 bp, 5 predicted proteins | sample TergutLab28metaG_FD_92764 | JGI IMG/M metagenome (GOLD analysis project Ga0131853, IMG submission 92764) | Labiotermes labralis P1 segment gut microbial communities from Petit-Saut dam, French Guiana - Lab288 P1 (version 2) (version 2) | ecosystem: Host-associated > Arthropoda: Insects >... | reverse complement strand
TTCAATTGTTTTTTCAATATGGGGAACAGGTAGTAGTACGACGGGGCCAGATCCGGAGAATAGGGTGGGTGATCAAGACAATGGAAGCCCAGGTAGGCTAGTTTCTTCTGGGTTGCAAGTGCCCGGTGAGCCGGGGCATTGTCGTGCAAGAATCAGCCCCTCTTGGTGACCTTCACCGCGGCCGGCGTCTTTCCTTCAAAATGTCCTTCAATTGTACCAGCAGAGATACTCCGCGTTGATAGGTTGATCCTTTGAAAGATAATCAATGAGGAGGATGCCGTCTTGATCCCAAAAAATCGAGGCGATTATTTTTCCAGCGGATTTTTGCCCTCGGAATTTTTTGGGACAGGATGAGCCGCTATGCCGCCACTCCACCGATTGTTGCTTTGTCTCCGGGTCGTAGTGATATAACCAGGTTTCGTCCATGGTCACCAGTCGCGACAGGAAATTATTTGGATCGCGCCGAAAAAATTCCGAAAGTTGCTCAGACGAGCGGCACCGTTGAGGATTTTGATCCGCGTTCAGGTATTTCGGGACCCACTTCACGGAGAGCTTCCGCAGGTTCAAATCTTCATGAATGATGAAACCAACCCGCTCACGTGAGATGACCAGTTGTTCAGCTACTGATTTAGCCGAAATCCGGCGGTCTTCCAAGATTAGCTCGTGAATTTGATAAATAATCTCTGGGGTGGTCACTGTTTTCGGTCTTCCAGGACGAGGCGCATCACAGGTGGAAAAATCACCACGTTTAAACTGGACCACCCAGTTTTTGACGGTGGCGTACGATGGTGCATGTTCCCTTAATGTTTCTATCAGAATAGCGGGAATTTCCTTCGGCGCCTGGCCTTGCAGGAAAAAAAAAACTTGATGACAGGTCGCGTCTCCATGTTGTTGAAATCGCGCGCGTCGCCTGACATGCTTCCTTTCAGCCTCTGTAACAAGAAATGACTTGCAATTCGGCACATGAACATATCCCTTTTTCCAACGACACTATCGATTCCGTCCTACGACATCGGGAAGTAGGTCGGGCTAAGGACTTATCAGCACCCCTTCGTATTAGAATATTTTTCATATTTTATACTTTACGCTTGTCCTTGCGATCTGGTCTGGGCATTGTCACTTTTTCACGTGGTGGTTTGATACTGTATCGTTGTTGATTTTTGAGCGGTGTTTTATTGTGTGAATATTACTGACTAGCCGAACACAAACAATGTCGCGTTACGTCAATATTATTTCGCCTTATATATTCGCTGCATGTCTCATTATGGCATCATATGTTCGGGCGAATGTCTTATTAGACCTTGCGGTATGTTAAATGCATAATTTTTTATTAAAATCATTAAGATAAAATTATGCATTTCACCTGTAGTATATGTAATTTGTAATTAGAAATCGTCTGAAGATGGTAGACACCGAAACACATAGGGAATTTTGTAATGCGAAAAAAATAGACTATTTGTTTATGTAATATACAGCTGTGTTTGAAGTGTTTAGCAATATCCACAAATGTGACTAATTATGAATCAGAGTATAAGAAACACTGTGGGTGGATAGCGTGGGAGGCTTCTTGGATTTGGCACCGTGTGGCAGATTGACTCGGAGAATGCCTAATACGAATAAGTCCAGACACGTTTATCTTTCTTTTGCAATAAAAATTATAAATTTTATCTGCAATTTTTCCTGTCGTTTTAATGTGGTGTGAAAATTAGTCTCTCGCAGTGAGGGAAGATCAGTTCCCGAAGGTGTTCGAGAGTAGGTTGTGAGGAGGATATTTGGGCTTAAAACATGGGAAGTAATAGGAGACTGGAATAAATTACATGAAGGAGAACTTCGTGAATTTTACTGCTTACCAAACAGTGTTCGTGTGAGCAAATCAAGGAAGATGAAACAGGCGGTCATGGGGGTCATGTGGAGGAGAGACTTGATGCATGTAGTTTCTTTGCAAAGCCTGAAGAAAAGAGCTCCATTGGAAAACACTGGCGTAGAAGGGAGGAGATTATTAAAATGGATCTTAATAAATAGAATGGCAGGTTTGACTGGATCAATCTGTTTCGCAATAGAGACAAGTGGTAGGCTTTTCTGATCATGGAAGTGGACTTCCGGGTTTCATTTAATGCGGAAAATTTCTTCCTGATTGGCTAAGCAAGTGTTAGCTTCTCAAGAAGGATTCAGCTGCGTATATAATTGTATTGTAATTAGTAGTCTTACGGGTAGCTACTTGACGTTTCGGAGGAATATTATTTCGCAATCATCAGGGTAGAATTCTGTAGACGGAAGTAGTAAATCCTTCGAAATTTCTGTAGATAGTCGTAAACAAAAATATCAACATCTAAACATTTATTTCCGTGAGAACCTCTTGGTAGGTGTTTGTTGGTTAATGTTCGCCTGCATTATACTGATTTCAATGTAGTCTATTTACGGACGCTGTAAGTGAGAATAGTGAAGTGGAAATACTCGTATATGGAAAGAGATGACTGCGGCCAAATGTATGATAAGGGGCGATAAGAAAGTTATGCCTTCTATTTTTATCTCAGGAATTATGATAAAAATTACAGTGAAATTTGCGTATATAATGGGTACACCATTTAAAAAGTTGAGATTATTTTTACACAAAGTCCTCTTCGTTATCACCTTCTTTATTTCTAGTCTTGCATGAGACGCTGTATGTCGGTCGCGTAAAATTCTTTGCTGCAGCTTCGGGGCTCCTAACGCACGCTGTATTTCAGCTCTTCGTCGTCCGCAGAACGGCGTCTTCAAAGTGAGTCCTTCAGCGGGCCAAAAAGATGGAAGCCGGTGGGTTCTAAATCGGGACTGCAGCGAGGATGAGGGAGAATAGTCTGCCCCATTGTTGTAATTTCCTCCTTTATGTGCAGAGAGGTGTACGGTCTGGCGATGTCATGTAGAAGGACTACTTGATTCATCTTCATGTTCGGCCGAAACCATATAAATCGTTGTTTAAATTCTCTTATGTCTGCCCATATCGCTCTGAATTGATTGTGGCACTTCTAAGAATTCCCCTAAAGAGATTCCTTCATTGTACTATACCAGAAGCAGTGACTGGTCGGCCCATGCCGGGGCCTGTGGCCAATATCCTATTCACCGCTTCAATATGACGGACTCAAGCGTCCAAGTGAGCTAAGATCTATGGTGTCCTCACTATACACGCTTCTCAGTTGCTTACTTTCTCTCTCGGACCAGAGTTTTCGGCACTGTCTGCCTAGTACGTACGTCCACAACATCTACCGTTTTGCACTGCTATTGTGTTGAATGCACGTGTCTGACTGGAGCGCCAATGATCCTGGTAAAGGTGGAATTGCCGCTTCCGGTGGTTAAAGCAAGAAACTCTACCCGCTGACCCATTAACAAAAAGGCATTACTTTCGTACCGACCTTCGTACTGTCACGACTCAGAACTGGATGGACTGAGAGGCACGAAAACCTCGTTTAGGCGTGTCAGTAACCCAGCCGAAATTTGAAATGGTCGTACGCGTTACCGTTAGAGCAAACTTGCTTGGTGTTTTGCATTTACGTGATTTATGGTGTCGGATGTGTTTGGAAGATCATGATGGTCAGTTGCTATTTGTTGCTGTGTAGTACGAAATTAAAAGTTATCTTTTGTGGTTACATCTAGGAAAAACAGGAAGGTAACAATGCACGCCACTTGAAATTTAGTAAGTTTCGAATGTTGTTATTGATTTAGGTCGCAGAATTTGTATTTTTATTACTAGAGGTTAGCCATTTTGACAAAACTTCTTTCCGTGGGCAGAAGTGTTGCACGTATTAATAATTCATTTTTTCTTTGTAGCCCATGCTATGCTCAAGAGCTTTCCGTTAGAAGTGCCAACAGGGTTTACATTAGAGATTCCATGTACTTGACCATAATTATTTCAAAGTAATTCTTATCCAAACACTACCTTTAAATTTCCGTGACCGCTGTCTCTTCTTTTCCTTCTGTTGGAAGAAGGGGGGAGGGTGCTTTTTTTTTTTTTTGCATTTCACCACCCTGATTATTGCAGCGTAACAGACTGGACAAATATCTAAAATTTTGTCGTTACTTTTTAAAAATTGGATGAGAAAACATATAACGTGGCTTTTGTGATAAAAGTGTTCGTGTGTGGTTGTAATATTGTCGCTGGAATAGTAAAAATGTATACCGACAGTTCTGTGTGCTGTCGTGCATTTTGATTGTGTATGGTTTTCGTCTGAGAGGTGGGGTTGTTGACTAGAATCTAAATATACTGAGTCCCTTCCTATACATCTACTTAGCTGTGTTGTTTACGTGATCATAAACCGATATTAAGGCTAAATTAACCGGTTTTCTTAATGGAAACATCTTTATCACCATGCTGTTCGTGCTGTTTCAAATATATACAGCAGAAAAATCTTTGGGCTACTAAGTCTTATTGGATGAATACTCAAATTGACTTGCCCTGGTAGAGAGATAAATATGACCCACAGAAAAGTCCGATAATTCTTCGCGGGGAAATATATTTATTTGTTTATTTATTCAATATTTATTGAACAAATTTCCCAGTGCCTAACGACTGTGAGTATGTCGCACCGAATATTTGGGTGACGATGAACAGTGAATTGTAAAACATGTAGAGGAAGTCTGCGTGTTATGATATCAGGCGCTGTTTCTAAATTTACCTGGTATGACTGAGGAAACCCGTGAAAGATATCAGAATAATCATGTCCAGGGTGATATGTGAACGGAGCGCAACCTGTCGCCTTCTGGAAAAAATCAGAAGCCTTACAGCATGAGAAAATTGTATTTGGTGGGAATAATGAGATTGCTGTTTGGCTGTGCGTAATAAATGTAAGGGACAGTAATGCAATACAGGGACGCTGCTGAAGGAGGTAGGAGGGTTGGTGGGGGCAACAGCGTTGGAAGTTTCCGCTTTTATATATACAGTTATATTTTCTTCCATCCCCCTCTGGCCTCTGTCAACTAGCCCGAAATGCTTTTCACTAACGAATGTTTTCACCACAAACATTAGCGTCAAGGTAATGTTTACGCGACTAGAGGGGAGTATATGAAAGAAAACAGGAGAGGGTGACGTTACAGCTCGAGAGAGATGCTGGGCGTCGAAGCATGGGATTTTTTTGCGCCCCCAGAACCAATGCACGGCCAGAATGTCTTATGGGTAGTGTGGTAAACTGCAGAGGAAAATCTTCTGTAAACATTATTTTATAAATATGTAAGCGTGACATTGACTACGTGACATTTTGACGCTTACAAGGAAGTATGAGTTTCTCATGGTAGTGTGGCATCAAGGTAATTTTACCAATTACCGGTTAACTAAGAAATAACAACATCTGAAATTAGATAGCAATTAGCCAGCAGAACTTCTTGTCACAAAATGTAATTAGTTGCATCAGGAGAATTCAGAGACCAAATAAAAGTATTTACACTTGTATTAGCCGTAGAATTACAGTTTACCTTCACTTGGGAGATGAGTCAGCGTGACTTGGAAACAGAACCGGAGGGAGGAACAGATCATCCCCTACCGTCACATGTTTGCATAAAGCAGATCCAACTAGTCAAGTGTCTGTCTAATCAATCAGCTGGACAACTGCGAACCCCGCTCGCAAGGGAAGGATTCGGAAATAATTTAATTTGTTTTTGTTTTACAAATTCGGGCCGCGATAACTCAGTCGCTACGGGCTGGACGGTCCGGGGATCGATCCCCGTTGGGGGGCGAGATTTTCTGCACCCGTCCAGACCGGCCCTGGGGCCCGCCCAGCCTCCTATACAATGGGTACCGGGCCTCTTTTCCGGGGGTAAAGCGGCCGGGGCGTGGCGTTGAGAAATCCATCCCCTTCTAGAGGTTAAAGAAAGAGTAGAGATATACCTCTACTCCCCCTCTGGGCCTTCGCAGCCTGTTCTAAGGTGTACTTTAACTTTTTTTTTTGTTTTACGTTTTGACTTTCTTTGGATTAACAATAATTTGTGTTGCAGCGTTGATGCTGTCTAATTGCTGAGACTAGACAGTTCAGTCTTGTCAGAGGAGGAAATGAGGAAGTGTCCCTGTACCCTAGGAACAACTTAGCCAACAGTACAGAAGGATTCCCGAGCACACTGGCCCATTCCTTACTCTTAAGTAATTCTTTAGCATAAAGCAAATTCGTCGATCCTTTATTGTTGGTGTTTAAACTGTGTGGGTTTTATATTTTCGAGTAAGATGGAAATCTCATGAGTAAGAGTATGTCGTGGTTTGTGGTAGGAGGTCACCCTTGGACAGTTTTAGGTAGCCACAAATTTTAATATTCATTAGGGTATAGAGAAATCTAGAATTTGTATAGTAATTTCAATTTTATAAATGTATCCGAGACAAGTACATATAAGTAAAGTTGTCGGCAGTACACTGACATGCAGAAAATAAAATTTAGTAATTCAGGTACCTTGAAATTAGAGGCAGGAAAGTCCTCCGACAAGCTTGTACTTTGTTAGTCGTCCCCCTAAAACCCACAATATGTACATTAAGGTAAAGATATCCTTGTGACAGACCTGGCAGACCCTGAGGGCGCCAGGATTTTGACGCTCCCAAGATTTTTGGAATGTCGGCAAATGAAGGTGGCAAGATTGTCGACCATACGCACCGGCCGCCTTTAATCATAGGAGGTTTTCCTGGTACTTATTTCTCTTGGAACTGAGGGGAACTCAGTGCCATATTGCGGCAGGGAGGATTATGTCAGTGAAAAAACATGAATTCTTACCGCCATGAAAATTGCAAATCTTCTTTACTAGTTACATTTAAATCAAGGATAATAGAATTATCTTGTTTTAAGTGGCAGGTACAGAGAAAAGGAGAATTTGCTGCACTAATAAACAGCTATAAAGAAAGCCTTTGTAATTACTTTTTCAAAGTGATTATGAAGGATAGAAGAATAAAAACTTAATTGCAAGGAATTCTATAAATTGTGTCAGTGTGGCTGATATGAAAATGGCGCTTAATATTTTAAAGTAAGAAAGAGTTTTATATAGTTTAACATACGAGTTGAGTGCACTCGTGTTATTGTATCATAAACTGAAAGAATGCTTAGAATACATTTGTATACTTAACGGGCCACGCAATATGGTAATATGTACTATGCCTTTATAATGTATTGGGTGTATTGTGATACATGTATGGTGTGTCCTTAATTATGCAACAGACGCACCTCTCTAATCTTTGTAAAGTAAAGTTGTTACTGTGCATGCCATGAAAGCATATGCGGGAGGAGGAGGGGTATGGACCTACTTATTTTTAACCCCGACACTAGATGGAGGACCATGGTCATATACACGCCCCGACTAATTCATGTCTGTAGACACAGCCCCTGGCACGCGTTGGGTAGGAGATTGGATGGGTACTGATTCGGTCTGGACGCTCTAGGGAAGATCCAAAACCCTGTGGGGAGTGGAATCAAGATTTCTCGGCTGTTCAGCTCTTAGCTTTGTCACTATGCTGACTACAATATCCTCCGCTTCCACTGAATCAGTTATTATTAAAATGATTGAATTTTGAAAGAAAGAAATTGTGGGCCTAATAATGTATTTGCTAATTACGGAACAACATATTTAGAAGCATCGTTTTTCTGTACCGAACGTAAATACACTGGAAAATTTCAGAAAATTAAAGATATCCAGTAACATTTCATAATTTCCTATAGAATATTTAGGAATTTACGTATGGAGATTGTAAATTCCGTTAGTCTTGAGCAAATATCTCGTCTATCTTCAAAGAAACTTCTCGTGGGTTTGTTGGACTGTGCCATGACTGTGGGTATATTTCCTACTCTAGTTGAACAAAAATAGAGTTGTGTGACAGGAGTTTAATTGCTTATGTTCCCCAGAAATGAAAGATAACCTCTGTGAAGCTTGGCAATACTTATTTCCCGCCAATAAGCAATTTATAATATTCAAAATATTACTCAATATTATCATAAACTCTGCAGGAAACAGTACGGAAAATATAACCATCGGAACAACAATTAAAAACTTTTCAAACTCGTTTAAATTTCAGTTAAATTAGGAAGTTAAATATTGTTTTCTGAGCAAGTCGTCAGTCTTTTCTGGAGTTTCGCTGTAATAAAACTTGTTTGGGTACAGATTGGTAATTTAAAGAAATTTAGAACTATTGTTTGCATCTGCTAAAACTGTGGAGGTGACTGTGGCGTAGTATCTGTATTAACAGTTGAGTGTCCAACTTCAAACATTATGAGCAGCTATAGGAGGGCAGTCATGTAACGTTTCACGGGCTAGTCTTTGTGGCAGCATGCGTTGAACTGAGATTCACACTCTGCTGGTGGTTGGAAGTTGTCAAGCATTTGGTTGAGCATTTGATTTTTATGGACCTCTGTTCCTTTGTTTCCTTCTCCATGAACATTCTTCCGTCCTCTTTTGCCCATTGAACATGTGTTTTCTGTAATGTTCTGGCGCTAATCACTTGCCCTCCTGCGCTTCTTTCATCTTAAAAGAGCACAAAGTCAGAACAGTGTTTTCGCTTTTGCCCCCTTTTTGTCGAAAAATCCAATTCTGAAAGCGGAAGTGGCATAATTGACACGTTATAAACTCATCCAGTCACTTGACACTGGCCTTCAGTTACCAGCCGTTGGCAGAGGGTACAAAACACCATACGTAAGCGGAGTAGGCCCATCCGCCATCTCCGCTTGGCTTATCAACGGCCAAATGTAACAAATACGCCATAACTGATGTAACAAATGGATAAAAATTGCGATAATTCATGGCTCTGTGGAAGGTATTCTGGTTCAGTTGCATGTCGTGACATAGGCGTCTCTTCTATCCCAGTACGACATTTTGAAATGCCATACCTAGATGAAATAATTCACTTTTACGATGCTTGGTTAGAGGAAATGCTTTTGATACTGACTCTGTGTCTTGGAATCGTCGGATTCCATAAAGTTGAATAGAATCTTACTTTCTTTCGACAGCTGTGCAGACTGATGTAGGCTCGAATAGTCCAGACCCCTTCCTGTAAGCAGTTAAGCCTATAGGATTCAGTGTAGCGTGAAAATATTGGTTGAGTCTTGCCAACTCACCTTCATAGTGATGGTGGATGTCTGTAGGCGGGGTATTTTTCCTTGGAGTGGTTCAGTATTAATAGGTCCTATGCCCTGTATTGACAGGAACTCGAGAGGATGGAAAAGCTCTGTTAATGACGGAATCTGATACAGCATAATTTGTTTTGTTCTCTTTGATTTCCAATAATTCTGCTTCATAATAATGGTTTAGATCTTGCCGCACAGAGAACACAGTGTGCTTCCATTAAGGAAAAGAGTCAGTGCTTTCCGTATTAGGGAATAATCTCTATTTGTTATGATAATCCTGTAGAATACATAAATAAACTGCGCGAGAAAATTGTATAATTCTTAACTTTACATTTGGCAGTAAATATAATTACCACTGAACTTAGTGTTAAGTATACTGTTGGTACTCCAGGAAGGCGTGTGGTAGGATTAGCGGTAAATTTCTACGCATCTGTTTACACATTTCTGACATTCAGTTCATATACGAATATTGCATATTTCTAACATTTTGTCTTATCGGAATCATAATTAAGAAATTGGTTGTATTAACACATTCAGGTGATTTGTTGTCACTAAACCATCTGACGTGTATTGTGTGTTACTTTTAACGTTACTTCAGTTTGTACGTGTGCACTTATTGTCTGAACTGTACACTCTGGTCATTATACACCTGAGGAAATAACCATTCATAAGCCTTTCTATATGACGTCGGTGTTGGCCAGAGCAGAACCAACTGCAGGTCCTGGCCGAGCAGGTAGAACTCTCGCATTCGGGAGGTCCCGTCATAAAATCTTAGCTCGGACACCCGATCTGCTGAATGAGCCTAACAGATTTTCTCTAATATCCTCCAGACAAATGCAGGGATATTGCCTAAAATTAGCCTAATGTCACTTATACCTACATCATTTACATTTATTCTTCACTATTCCTCCAGGCTGTAGTACTTGAATAAATAGGAAACAACTTGATGAACATTAACCTTTTGGCGCAGGAATTATTTTTTTAATTTTAACACATCCTGTATATAAAATGTTAATAATACAGGAACCAAATACGTTAGAATTATGAAACAAACTGCATTTTGAAGAGAAAAAACGGAGAGTATATACCATGCTTAAAATATTCAGTACATATATTTGTTGAATAAATATATAAAATGCAACTTTAGAGGTTAGCGGTGCGGTACGACCACTATAGTTGACATTAGGCGTC
>Ga0131853_10027336_pt1 | contig 10244 bp, 8 predicted proteins | sample TergutLab28metaG_FD_92764 | JGI IMG/M metagenome (GOLD analysis project Ga0131853, IMG submission 92764) | Labiotermes labralis P1 segment gut microbial communities from Petit-Saut dam, French Guiana - Lab288 P1 (version 2) (version 2) | ecosystem: Host-associated > Arthropoda: Insects >... | reverse complement strand
GCCGGTGCGTTCCGCGGCGGCCTCGACCGCTGCCCAGGCTTCCCGCGCCCGGGGGTGCCCGGCCTCGCTCAGCCGCCGCGCCTCGGCGACGAGCGCGGGCACGTCGTCGGCGGCGCCGGATGCAGCGGCGCCGGCGACGGCTTCGGCGGCGGGCCCGGCAACCTGTTCCGGCGCGGCGGATCCGGCGGGCCGGTCCGGGGTTTCGGCGCCCTGGCGGGGCGGGGCGCTCCCGTCGAGGACAGCGGGGCCCGACAGCGGCGCGGCCCGCAGGCCCAGCGGGAGCCGGGCGGTGAACGGCCGCTGGGCCATCCGGGCGCGCACGCCCTCCGACACCGCCGTGCTGCCGTTGCGGGTGTCGAAGCGCGCGGCGAGGTCGAGGGCGCGCTCGGTGGCGTGCCGGTGGAGCCGGGCGGCGGTCCACGCCTCCGCGCCGGGCCCGGGGACCGGCTGGTCGGCGTGGCCGAGCGCGACGACACGGCCGGTGAGCAGCGCGGTGACGGCCATGTGGTCCATCAGGCTGTCCGGGTCGCCGGTGGTGGTGAAGTGGGCCGGCTGCGCGGCCAGGATCTCCAGGCCGCGGGGCTCGTTGCCGGTCAGGGCGCAGAACTCCACGTGCCGGGCGACGGCCGAGCGCATGCTCTCCATGGACCGCACCATGCGGTAGCCGCGCAGGTGGTGGGCGCGGGCGGTGTCGTCGCGCCCGAGGCGCAGCAGCGGCAGCAGCGAGGAGGCGAGCACGGCGTGCGGTTCGTGGGCGCAGTGCAGTTCGCCGTCGAGCACCGGCTGCCAGCTGGCGAGCGCCTCCTCGTCGCGTGCCCGGCCGGCCTGCCAGCTGCCGCGCAGGTGCAGTTCGCAGGCATGGCAGTCGGTCATCTCGTCGCGGTCGGCGGACTGCCAGGCGGCGTAGGCGCGTTCGGCACGGGCCGTGTCGCCGATGTGCCGGGCGATCCTGAACTCGCTCTGCCGCACGGCGCGTTCGGAGTGCCCGGCCAGGCGGTAGCGGTGCTCCATCTCGGCCTGCCACTTCTCGATGGCGGCGAGCGGGATGTGCGGCTGGTCGAGCATGCCGCTGGAGACCCACTTGAAGTACCAGTGCAGGCTGTGGGACGCGAACTCGTCGAAGTCCGCGGGGTTCTCGTCCCACATCCGCAGCGCCTTGGCGAACGGCACGAACTTCTTGTCGGACTCGGAGCTGTAGTTGTAGGCGGTGAGCAGGTTGAACAGGGCCTCGATCAGCAGCGGCCGGTCGCCGGTGCGCTCGGCCTCCTCGGCCAGGCGTTCGGCGTGGGCGTTGCGGGCCGGGCCCTCGCACTCGGCGCGGTTCTCCTCCAGCGCCTGGCGGAGGGCGTCGGCGTCGCGGGCGGGCGTGCTCATCGGCCCTCCTCCCGTTCGCCGTCGTGGTGGGTGGCCCACTGGAGCAGGTCCAGGAAGGCGCGGTTGAGCAGGGCGGAGTCGGCGGGGCGCAGCGGTCGCTGGGCCCGCAGCAGCGCCTGCCCGTACAGCGCCTCGACGGCGGTGCCGACGAGTTCGCGGGTGGGCAGGGTGCTGATCGTGCGGACCAGCGGGTTGAGGTGGTTGAGCACCAGCCGGGCGCGGGGCGCGCTGCCGCGCAGGCTGCCGAGGATGCCGGCCCACAGGTCGTCGGCCTGCTCCTGCTCGTCCTCGCGGGCCCGTTCGTGCCGGGCCGAGCGGTCGTCCAGGTGGAGGGCGGGGACGGACAGCGGGTGGAAGGTGCGCAGCGCGACGTCGCAGCCGAGCGGGTCGAGGGTGTCGCGCGCGGCGCTCAGGAAGCCGGCCAGCGCGAGTTCCTCGCCGGGGTCGACGGTGTCCAGGTGCGCGGTGACGGTGTCCGCGTCGAGTTCGGCGACCGGCGTGCCGGGCAGCACCAGCGGCAACTGCTCGACGAGTTCGGCGTCATAGGTGTAGCCGCCGTTGACCACGCCCATGCCCTGGGCGCCGGCGATCGCCGCGACCTGGCGGAACTCCTCGACGGTGCGGGTGAAGTGGACGGTGGGGTGGCGGCGGGCGAACTCCTCCAGCGACATCGGGCCGTCGGTGGTCTCGAACGGCAGCCAGGGCAGCATCACCCGCAGCAGGTCGGGGTCGTGCCGGGCGAGCGTCTTGACGCCGAGGTGGTGCACGCCGAGGAAGCGCGCGAGGCGGTCGGGCTCGGCGGCGGCGAGCCGGGTGATCCAGCCGCGGATGCGGTCGCCGAGCGCGTCGCGGACCGCGGCCAGGGTCTCGTCGGCGTAGAGCGTCTCCCGGGAGGCGGTGGGGCGCAGGGCGTCGGTGTCGATCACGCAGCGGACGAAGAAGGCCCAGTCCGGCAGGAGTTCGTCGGCGCGGTCGGTGAGCAGCATGCCCTTGAGATGGACCCGGTGCCCGGCGCGCCGGGCGGGGCTGACCGCGGAGGGCAGCACGAAGGCCACGCCGCGGACACCGGCGAGCGGCACGTCGAGGTCGATGGTGTCGAGCGGCACGAACCCGAAGCGCTCCCGGCAGTAGCGGGCGAGTTCGGCGGCGCGGGCGGCGGCGCCGGGGTGGCTGCGTTCCCACACCGGCGGCCGGTCGGTGACGGGCTCGCCGTCCACGCGCACGTCGTACGGCAGCAGCGAGCCGAAGTCCCGTGCCAGCGCCGCCACCCGCTCGCCGGTGAACCACTCCGCGGCGCCCGGCCGCGCGGTCAGGTGCACGGTGGTGCCCGGTTCGGTGCGGGCGTCGGCGGGCAGGGTGCGCACCGTGTAGGAGCCGTCGTCGCGGGCGGTCCACTCCACCGGCGGGGCGCCGGGGGTGCGTGCCGAGCGGCTGACGACCCGCACGGTGCCGGCGACGACGAAGCAGGCGAGCAGCCCGATGCCGAACTGGCCGAGGAAGTCGCTGCGGGCGCTCTCCAGCGACTGCCGTTTGGAGCTGCGCCCGATGGTGGCGAGCAGGTCGTGCACCTCGGCCTCGGTGAGGCCGATGCCGCTGTCCTCCACCCGCAACCCGCCGGGGACGGTGTGCAGATGGACGCGGGCGGGTGCGTCGGGGTCCTGTGCCCTGCGCGCGGTGACGGCGTCGACGCCGTTCTGCAGCAGTTCCCGCAGATAGACCTTCGGGCTGGAGTAGAGGTGGTGGGAGAGCAGGTCCACCAGACCGCGGAGGTCGACCTGGAAGGTGTGCGGTGTCTGTTCTGCAGTCATCGTCGCTGCGCCGTCGTGGTGCCGGGGGCGGCGCGGGGTCGGGCGGCACGGGCCGCGGAGATCAGGTCGGGCCATCGTAGGGGCCGCGGGCCGCTGTTGACCATGGCGCCCACTCGGCAGCCGGCCCGCTGAGGGTGGCGCGGCCAGGGGACGCGGCGGCCGCCCGGCCGGCTAAGCGGGGCATAAAGGTTGAAAGACCAAGTTAACCGAAACGCCCGGTCCTTTACCGTCTGGTCACGGAACGTTCGTGATCACGCAACACGGCTTCGCCATCGTACTTGTATGCCTCACACGCCAGCAGCGCAGACCCGTTCCCGCCACCGCCGCTGGGGCCGCGACCTCGTGGAGGTCGCCGCGGTGTTCACGGCCATGGCCGCCGCCGACTTCGCCGCCGACCTGGTCGGCCACGGGCCCGACGGCCGCGTGCTGCTGGCCGGTTCCGCGGCCGCCCTGCTCTCGGCGGCCGGCGTCCACACCTGGTGGGCGCACCGCACCGGCCGCGCGCACACCGCCGCGAACCCGCAGCACGCCGCGCCGCAGGACGGCGCGGAGGGCGGCACGGAGGACGGCGGCGACGCGTACGCGCTGTGGCGGATGCGCACCACCGTGGCGGACGCGCCGGGCAGCCTGGGCCGGGTGTGCACGGCGCTGGCGGCAAGCCGGGTCGACATCGTCACCCTGCAGACCCACCCGCTGGGCGAGGGCACCGTGGACGAGTTCCTGCTCCGGGCCCCGTCCGCGCTGCCGGCCGCCGCCCTGGTGCTGACGGTCGCCGACGCGGGCGGCACCGACACCTGGCTGGAGCGCGCCGACGCCCACGATCTGGTCGACGCGCCGACCCGGATGCTGGCCCTGGCCACCCGCACCGCGCTGGACGCCGCCGAACTGCCGCTGGCCCTGCGCCGGTTGTTCGGCCGCTGCACCATCAGGTCCACGCCGCCGGTGCCGGGCCGGGAGCCCGCGGAGGACGTCCTGGAGGCCACCGAGATGCGGCTGCGCGACCCGTCGGGCGGCACCCTCACCGTGCGGCGCGACTACCTGCCGTTCACGCCCACCGAGTTCGCCCGGGCCCGGGCGCTGGTCGAGCTGGACGCCCGGCTCGGCGTGCGGATGCCGGCCGCCCGCAACGTCGTCACCCTGCCCGAGGGGAACGAGATCACCGTGCGCCGCGCGGGCCCGGAGGACCGGGCCGCCGCGCTCGCGATGCACGAGCGGTGCTCCCCCGCGACGCTGGCCATGCGCTACCACGGCCCGGCGGCCGACGCCGACCGCTACCTGACGCATCTGCTGGGCCCGCGGTTCGGCCGGTCGCTGGCCGTGGAGACCGCATCGGGGCGGCTGGTGGCGCTCGGCCACCTGCTGTGGGACGGCGAGGAGAACGAGGTCGCGCTGCTCGTCGAGGACGCCTGGCAGCGGCGCGGCATCGGCGCGGCGCTGCTGCGCCGGCTCGTCGAACTCGCCGCGGAGGCGGGCCGGGAGTCGGTGTACGCGGTCACCGCGTCGGGCAACACCGGGATGGTGGCGGCCATGCGCGAGCTCGGCCTGCCGCTGGACTACCAGGTCGAGGACGCCACGCTGGTGATCACCGCGTCCCTGCCGCGGGCGGAGGGCGCCGACACGCCGTCGGTCGACGCCCTGCCCTGGGTCACGAGCCGCCGGCGTTGATCCGCCCGGCCGGGCGCGCGCCGTCCCGCGCGGGCGCGCCGGCCCCGGCGGCGTCCAGCGCGGCGTCCAGGTCGTGCCAGAGGTCCTCGACGTCCTCCAGACCGACCGACATCCGCAGCAGCCGGTCGCTGATCCCGCCGCGCCGCCGGTCCTCGGCGCCGACGATGCGGTGGCTGATCGAGGCCGGGTGCTGGATGAGGGTGTCGACGCTGCCCAGGCTCACCGCAGGGGTGATCAGCCGCACGGCGCGGATCACCTCGTGCGGGTCGCCCAGCACCTCGAAGGACACCATCGCCCCGCCGATGCGCGGGTAGTGCACGGCGGCCACCCGCGGGTCCGCCGCCAGCCGGGCCGCGAGGTCGGCGGCGGTGACGGCCGCCGCGCGCATCCGCACCGGGAGCGTGGCCAGGCCCCGCAGCAGCAGGTAGCCGGCGAGCGGGTGCAGCACGCCGCCGGTGGCGAAGCGCACCTGGCGCAACTGCCGGGCGAACTCCTCGTCGCAGGCGACCACTCCGCCGAGCACGTCGCCGTGCCCGCCGAGGTACTTCGTCGCGCTGTGCAGCACGATCCGCGCGCCGGCCTCGGCCGGCCGCTGCAGCACCGGAGTGGCGAAGGTGTTGTCGGCCAGCAGCGGCACCGCGCCGCAGGAGTGGGCGACGGCCCGCAGGTCGAGTTCGGCCAGCGTGGGGTTGGCGGGGGTCTCGACCATGACCAGGCCGGTGTCCGGGCGGATCGCGTCGGCGATGCCGGCCGGGTCGGTCCAGGTGACCTCGGTGCCCAGCAGTCCGGCGGTCAGCAGGTGGTCGCTGCACCCGTAGAGCGGCCGGACGGCCACGACGTGCCGCAGGCCCGCCGCCGACCTGGCCAGCAGGCAGGCGCTGAGCGCGGCCATCCCGCTGGCGAAGGCGACCGCCGCCTCGGTGCCCTCCAGCCGCGCCAGCGCGGTCTCGAAGCGGGCGGTGGTCGGGTTGTCGAGCCGTCCGTAGACCGGCGGTCCCGCCGGCTGCGCGCCGGTCGCGGCGAAGGCGTCGAGCCGGGCCGCCTCGCCCCGGCTGTCGTGCGACGGGTAGGTGGTGGACAGGTCCAGCGGTACGGCGTGCACGCCCAGGTCCGCGAGGTCTTCGCGTCCGGCGTGCACGGCCTCGGTGGCGAGGGCCCGTTCGGGGCCCCGCGGGGTTGCGCGCGGATACGTCTGCATGCGCCCAGGCTGAACGTCTCCCGGCCGGGGCCGGGAGAACTCCGTGCTACGTTCGGCCGATGACCGATTCCGTCGCTCTCGATCCGGTGGATCTGCACATACTCCGCCTGCTGCAGAACGATGCCCGGACGACGTACCGCGACCTGGCGGCGGCGGTCGGCGTGGCGCCGTCGACCTGCCTGGACCGGGTGGCCCGGCTGCGCCGCAGCGGGGTGATCCTCGGCCACGAACTGCGCCTGGACCCGGCGAAACTGGGCCGCGGCCTGGAGGCGCTGCTGCTGGTGCAGGTGCGGCCGCACCGCAGGGACCTGGTCGTCCCGTTCGTGGACCGGCTCCGCGAACTGCCGGAGTCCCGCGCCCTGTTCCACCTGACCGGCCCCGACGACTTCCTGGTGCACGTGGCCGTGACCGGCACCGCGGACCTCCAGCGGCTCGTGCTGGACGAGTTCACCGCCCGTCCCGAGGTGGCCCGGGTGGAGACCCGGCTGATCTTCCAGCAGTGGGAGTGCGGCCCCCTGATGCCGCCGGCGTGACGTTCGTCGGGATTTCGCGTGACGCGTAAGGAACACGGCGCTTTTCGGTGGTGACGAGGGGGCCCTCGCCGTACCAGGATGGGCCGCATGTCCACTACTACCAGCAGCTCGCTGCCCCGCGAGGTCGCCGACGGCTACGTCGACGCGCTCCTCGAAATCGACCCGCTCCTCGGCACCTACCTCGGCGTGCCCGGCAGCGCCCGCCGCCTGCCGGACTTCTCACCGGCCGGTGCGGACGCCCGCGCCGCCCTGGCCCGCACCACGCTGGCCGGGCTGTCCGAGGCCGAGGCGCTGTCCGGGGCAGGGAGCGATGCCGAGCGGCGCTGCGCGCGGCTGCTGCGCGAACGCCTGACCGCGGAACTCGCCGTGCACGAGGCGGACGAGCACCTGCGCGCGGTCAGCAACCTCAACTCCCCGGCGCACGCCGTCCGCGAGGTGTTCACGCTGATGCCGAACGCCACCGCGGAGGACTACGCGGACATCGCCGCCCGCCTGCGGGCGGTGCCGGCCGCCCTCGACGGCTACCGGGCGTCGCTGACCGAGGGCCTGTCCCGGAACCTGCCGGCCGGCCCGCGCCAGGTGGAGACCGTCGTCGGCCAGATCTCCGAGTGGGTCGGTGACGGCGCCGGCGGCAGCTGGTTCGCCGGGCTGGTCGCGGACGGCCCGCAGGAGCAGCGGGCCGACCTGGACGCGGCGGCGGCCGACGCGACCGCGGCGTTCACCGCGCTGCGCGACTGGCTCAAGGACACCTACGCGCCGGCCGTCGCGGGCGCGCCCGACACCGTCGGCCGCGAGCGCTACGCGCTGTGGACCCGGCTGTGGAACGGCACCGACCTGGACCTCGACGAGGCGTACGCCTACGGCTGGTCGGAGTTCCACCGGCTGCACGCGGAGATGGTCGCCGAGGCCGGCAAGATCCTGCCGGACGCGACGCCCTGGGAGGTGCTGCGGCACCTGGACGAGCACGGACAGGCCGTCGAGGGCGTCGAGGAGGTGCGCGCCTGGCTCCAGGCGCTGATGGACGAGGCCATCGCGGCGCTCGACGGCACCCACTTCGAGCTGGCCGACCGGGTCAAGCGGGTGGAGTCCCGGATCGCCCCGCCCGGCGGCGCCGCGGCCCCGTACTACACCGCGCCCTCGGAGGACTTCAGCCGGCCGGGCCGCACCTGGCTGCCCACCATGGGCAAGACCCGCTTCCCGATCTTCGACCTGGTCTCCACCTGGTACCACGAGGGCGTTCCCGGCCACCACCTGCAGCTCGCGCAGTGGGCGCACGTCGCCGAGACCCTCTCCCGCTACCAGGCGACGGTCGGCATGGTCAGCGCCAACGCGGAGGGTTGGGCGCTGTACGCGGAGCGGCTGATGGACGAGCTGGGCTTCCTCACCGACCCCGAGCGCCGGCTCGGCTACCTGGACGCGCAGATGATGCGGGCCAACCGCGTCATCGTCGACATCGGCATGCACCTCCAGCTGGAGATCCCCGCGGACTCCCCGTTCCACCCCGGCGAGCGCTGGACCCCGGAACTGGCCCGCGAGTTCTTCGGCATGCACAGCGGCCGCCCGGCCGCCTTCGTCGACAGCGAGCTGATCCGCTACCTGGGCATGCCCGGCCAGGCGATCGGCTACAAGCTCGGCGAGCGGGCCTGGCTGACCGGCCGGGCGGCGGCCCGCGCCGCGCACGGCGACGCGTTCGACGCCAAGGCCTGGCACATGGCCGCGCTGTCCCTGGGCTCCCTGGGACTGGACGACCTCGTCGCCGAGATCTCCGCGCTGTAGGTCACCCCGGCCACCGGTGGGACCTGGGAGCACATGCTCCCGGCCCCACCGGAACCGGCGGCCGCGCCGGGCCGTTACCCTGCTGCCTCCGGCGCGCGCCGGACGCTGTGACGACAAGGCGGTACGCACCGATGACCCTGCACGCTTCCCATGACGGCGGACGGCTGGTGCTGACGCAGGGGCGGTTGGTCCTGCGCGAGCAACTGCCGGACGATGCCGAGCAGCTGGCCGACGGCAAGCCCGCCTCGCTGGTGTGGATCGACGGGGTCCCGGGCGAGGGCACGACGGGCGCGGCGTCCATGACGGTCGCCGCGGCGGGCGCCGGGGTGTACCGGCCCGGTTGGGGCCTGTTCGCGGTCATACGCGCCGAGGACGGGGTGGCCGTCGGCGGCGCGGGCTTCCACGGCCCGCCGGACCGCGGCGCCGTGGAGATCGGCTACGACCTGTCCGTCTCGGCGCGCGGTGCGGGATGGGCCACGGACGCCGCCCGCACCCTGTGCCAGTGGGCTCTGGCCCAGCCCGAGGTGATCGTGGTGCTGGCCACCACGGAACCCGGCAACGGCGCCTCGCAGGCTGTCCTGGAGCGCGTCGGGTTCGTCCGGGTCGCCGACCGCGGCGAGTTGTGGGCGTACGAGCTGACGTCGCTGCCGGTCTGAGAAGCCGCCGGAGGGGTCACCGGGGTTCGAGCGCCTCGGAGCGGTCAGCAGCCGCAGTCGGCGGCGCCGGCGGGCGCGGTGAGCGGGTCGGCGGGGCGCCGGGCGCCGCCGCGGGCCGTCTCGTGGGCGAATCCCTCGCGGATCCAGTACTCCATGCCGCCGAGCATCTCCTTGACCTGGTAGCCCAGCGTCGCCAGGGCGAGGGCGGCGCGGGTCGCGCCGTTGCAGGCGGGGCCCCAGCAGTGGACGACGACCGGGCGGCCGCGGTCGAGGAGCAGGCCGGCCTGCTGCGGGATCAGGGCAGTGGGCAGGTGGAGCGCACCCGGGATGTGGCCCTGGTCCCAGGCGGCGGTGCTGCGGGTGTCGACGAGCGTGAACCCCGGGTCGCCGCCGGCCGCGAGCGCCGCGGCCACGTCGGAGACGTCGGTGTGGAAGGCGAGGGCGGCGCCGAAGTAGGCGGCGGCTTCAGCGGGGGCGGCGGGCGGGATCCGCAGCACCGGGTTGCCGGGAGGTGCGGGGGGCGCGGCGGGCGCGCCGTTCCGGTCGGGTGCGCTGTTCCCGTCGGACGCGATGTTCCGGGCGGGCGCGCTGCTCCCGGCGGGCTCCGGCCCGTTGTTCCCGGTGGGCGCCGGTCCGCCGGCGCCGGGCGGGATCGGGCAGGTGGCGGCGGTGAGCTGCTGCTGTGCTGTCATGCCGGGAAATCTACGGCGGCCGGACCCGGCCCTGAAGGGGCATTCCCCGGGGCTCCTGTTGCTCGGCCGGGGATTCACCTGCTATCCCTCGGGCATGACCGCGATTTCCCTGGACGCCACCGACTGGCGCCTGCTGGAGGCCCTCCAGCACGACGGGCGGGCGAGCTACGCCGAACTGGCCCGTACCGTCGCGATGTCGCCGAGCGCGGTGACCGAGCGGGTGCGGCGGCTGGAGGAGGCGGGGGTGATCACCGGGTACACCGCCGTCGTCGACCACGAGCGGATCGGGCTGCCGGTGCTGGCGCTGGTCAGGCTCCGCTACCCCACCGGCAACTACAAGCCGTTCCACGACCTGCTGGCGACCACCCCCGAGGTGCTCGAAGCCCACCACGTGACCGGCGACGACTGCTTCGTGCTGAAGGTGGCCGCGCGCTCCATGCGGCACCTGGAGGAGATCAACGGGCGGATCGGCGGGCTCGGTTCGGTCACCACGAGCGTGGTCTACTCCTCGCCGCTGGAGCGGCGGCCGCTGGTGCTGTGAG
>Ga0131853_10027335_pt1 | contig 10244 bp, 5 predicted proteins | sample TergutLab28metaG_FD_92764 | JGI IMG/M metagenome (GOLD analysis project Ga0131853, IMG submission 92764) | Labiotermes labralis P1 segment gut microbial communities from Petit-Saut dam, French Guiana - Lab288 P1 (version 2) (version 2) | ecosystem: Host-associated > Arthropoda: Insects >... | reverse complement strand
TGAACAACAGAGTAAAACATGGAAGGCAAAGTTGTCTTTGTGCCTAAGCTTGAAAGCATATCAACATATATGGCATGTGAAGGTAAAGCATCTGACACTTTATAGCAGTGATAAACAACCCAACGAGCTTGGGCCAAATTTTATACATCCACTGGCTATGTTCATATACATAAGATTACATGAAATTTTAAATGTAATATCAAAAGAGTCAGTACAGAAATTAGACTGCAGGCTGTAAAACCAGGAAACAGTGATTAAATGGGAAGCAGCAGCTCTTTAAACTAGGTATATAGCAGCCAGGGTATGAAGCTGATCACTTATCTCTTCCTCCAGAGTCAACATTAAGAACGACTGAAGGTATACTGTCATTCCCCAACGCACCTTCATGGCATACAAAGCGACAACTCTACCTGTACTTTCTTTTCACATATTCAGAGAGCAATAAATAATAATTCTATTTAATTGCATATTTTAAATTTTCATTTATGCATACATCAGCAACTATGCCACACAGCATGTAAGTTTTCACTATCACTGTGCACTCCATTGCTGTACTGGATGACTGTCTGCACCTGCAAATGGTCTGCTTAGACAGTGATATTGCGGTGGTGTCATCAAGTTTTGCTTCTTTGGCTATCCAACAATTTTTTTTTTGTTTGATGAAAAGCAGACAATAGTTCAAAATTTTACAGAACCTCTGCCAACATGTTCAAGCATCACCATTCCTAAACATTTTAAGAGTATTAATTTGTACTTGACTCATTGTTCCAAGTTTTTCTTCCAAACCAATACATTTCAGAAATTTCATCAATTTCCTTCATACAGCAAACAAATTCAAAACAAGAAACCTACTCCACTGGGTTATTAGGTAGAGCTACTCTCATGCTTCTAGTCAAATTATTGAGTAGTTTTACAAATGAGACATTAAAAATTGACAAGAGAGCATTTTGGAAATGTGACATCCCATAAAAATGTTTCTCACTGATTTGCAAGTAACCTGCTCTGTCCTCTCAACTGCAGAGCCTCCACTGATTTCAGATACACCAGAAGGACCACCAGATGTTGCAACTGATGGTTTCATAGCCACATATTCAGGCTGACATCGGTATGAAGAACGGCATGGTGGAGAGGTAGCAGCACTTGGAAATGGTAAACCATCTGCAGAAGAAGAAATCTGTGCAACTGACAGAACTACAGCTGTAACATAACTCAAAACTGACACAGTAGCTACAAAGACATAAAATAAGTAACAGGTTAGCTATGGTATACTGATTAATTTCACAGCAGAGCGTAGTGTTCAGTATTTCAACGGCAATTGTGTCAGCGTCAAATGAGATGGCAAAATGATCATGAATGGTGAATACAGAATAATTTTGAAGCAGGAAAGTTCACAATACTTTTCCTTAGGTGACTTTAACCCTCTTAAAGACAAGCTTATCACCACTGTCTATGTAAGAATTTACAGGTCGCTTAGTGTGATTCCAGGAATATACCGAGGTGAGATAATGAAGGGTTGAGAATCAAGGCTGCATAGCTGTGCTGCTTTTTAACAAATAATTTTCCCCAGTACCAACCAATGGTCCTCTCAAGTAAAGTTGCTTCTCTGTTGGCTAAATTTAAGAAGCGGTCCACATGTAAATGATACAATGTGCATTTCCTCCCTCGTGGAGGCTGCACACATATCTTTCTTTTCCAACTTTTTTTCAGTGGTTGCAGCTTCAGAGGAATAGTTTTTTAATTCGTGACTCACATTTATGTCAGTTAACATAGCAGCAATGCTACTATAATTATGCACATACTGTCAGTAGTTAAGTCTGACAATAAGATCTATTTGAGTGATGTGGCTGGGGGACCTTTACAATGTAGGAGTATATGGTATGTGACGTGAGTATTTCTGTTCATTAATTTCATTAGTTACCTGTACATATTTCATACACAAATGGGTTACATGCAAGAACTTGTGGTAAGTAAGGTACTACTACACACAAAGGTCATTCAAAAATTAATGGCAATATTGTCCCAAAATAAAAGCAATTCACTGCTGTCTCTTTACAAACTGTAACTATGGTGTCCTGTCACATTGCAGACATGTTCTTACACATGTGGAAGTTGTCCAATGCCATTTGTGGTGTCTTTTTTTGATATATCAGTTATTGCATGTTCTACTGCACTCAAAATATTAACTCTCATCCTGAAGCAAATGCCACATGATGGTTCTTTCACTTTCTGAAAGAGGCAATAGTAATGAAGACCCCTATCTGGTGAGTATGGTGATGTTCCCAAACCTTCTAATTCCATCTTCTGAACAACATCACCCAACTGTGTTGACAATGTGGCACTGTCATGTATGGCAGCAGGACTTGACTGCAAGAGATGCTGTCATTTATCACACAATGTGGGACACAGAGACAGTGTTCCAAAATATTTCTATAGTAAACAGCATTTACTGTAGTGCCAGGAAGAAAAGCATGCGTGGGGAGAACACCCTTGTCACTGTAAGACACAATGAACAAGACACTCAGCTGAACCTGTTCCTGTCGACATTCTCATAGGTGTGGTGATCCTTGACATTAACATTCATATCACTCTCTCTTCAGTTCAGGTTCATATGAATGGGTCTACATCACCAGTGAAGAATAGCTTCGTCTTCAAGTTCACAGAATCTCCAATGCAATCTGGCTGTTTCCATACAATGCCACATGTACCTTTGTCAAGGGGTGTAGTGGCAACTGTGCACAGATTTTCTGCGTTTTAAAATTTTAAAATTCCGTGTTAGGATTTTGTGGATACTAGATGATGCACTACCAATTTCGCGTGACAGTTCAGCACATGTCCACCATCAGTTCATAGCCAGTAGTGTATTCACACGTGTAACGTAGACCTCATCAGCTGCTGATTTGGCCTGTTGGCTCCCAGTTTGTGTTTGCTGCCTTCCCTTCCACCTTGAAATGGACACAACCATCTGGCAACCACACGACACCACACAGCTGGCTTACCACAAGCTTCATATAATCCTTTGTGACAATGATGTGCATTTCATCCATGTAAAGTAAAGTTCAATTAGAAGGAAGAAGAGGTAGAGGATGACACAGATTCAGGTGGATAAGCGATGTGGAAGACGATTTATGGAAGCTTGATGTGAAACGATGGAAAACGAAGGCATTGAATAGAAAGGAATGGGCATCAATTATAAGGGAAGCCAAGGCCAAACTGAAAGGGCCATAGCGCTATAGGAAGAAGAAGAAGGTAAAGTTCACCCTATACCACACCATACAGGCACAGACTGGTAGTAGATATACAGTTCTAATCTTCCTCAGTGCAAATAACGTTGGGTGTTTAATGCCATGCCCCAGTCGCTTTACCCCAGGAATGACCCATTACCCACTATACTGGAGGTTGGGTGGGCCCTGAGGCCAGTCTGTTCAGGTATGGACAATCTTGTTCCAATCAGATTCGATCCCAAGACTGCCCAGCCTGCAGTAAGTCACTGGACCAACTGTGCTATCCCAACACACATTTCATCCAAGTTCACTCTGGATTTTTTTAAGCAGTCATGTGTATACTTCCTGAATGTGTTTTTAGAGCACCTCCAAGAGACAAGTAACAACTGACACACTGAAGGACACTTAATACAGACTGCAGATTCATGCCAACAAGACTGCTTGGAGCACTGCACAGCACCACCCTAGAACAAGTATTTTACATATTCTGGCAAAAAGGATAACTTTCTCCTTCTTTTTTAAATATGCAGCACAATCGGCATTCTCTTTCTCACAAAATGATGTGTATTTCATAATTTTATCTTTCTCTGTTCACACAATATTCACTTTTTTTGTTGTTGTAAAGGATGTGATAAAAGGTAAATGTCCACCGCTGTCATTTACAGGTTAATTTTCAAATGACCCTTGCGTACTATTCCATAATTAACTATTCAGTAAAGTTCTTTTCAGTAGTTTTATAATGTGTGGTGGAACGCTGTTGTTATAGTATGACTTGGTACTTAATTTTTAAATATAAAATGTAGATGTGTCACAAAAAGTTAAAGTTCTCCCTGTCCATACCATGAATGCAACAGGTGGAGGAGGAACAGCTCCACTTGTTCATGACCTTGGCACTAAATGCAGCTGAGTGGTTAAATTCTTACCCCAGCTGCTCCTCCCCCCCCAGGAAGAACCACAGTACCCATTGAATAGGAGGCTGGGTGAGCCCTAGACCGGATATGGATGTTTTGGAGAACATGTCATCACATTTCATAATCTGAACCAGCATGAACAGTATCAGTAATACCTTCCCTTACAACCTCACTGGTTCCTAGAAGTTTTCCATTAAGACAGGCCTGGCTTCCCATAAACAAATAAAAAATGACAGTTCTGTCAATTACAAGACTGCACTTACAACTGAAAGAAATTCATTAGCAAGCTCATACACTTTAATCCCCAAGTCACTAACTGCAAAATCCCATGTTTCAGTACAAAAGCATGTGACATCCTTGAATATTTTTTTTACTTCTTACACTCTGTATGCTGCGTTGTATGTGCATTCGCATAGTTGCAAAAAATGCCTATTAGCTCTGTCATGTCTGTCTGTCTATGCGTCCATCTGTCCACAAGTATCAGCTGTGCTCCTAGTGGAAGGACATTCATGAAGTTTGATATTGCAGAAAATTTAGATTTCGTTAAAACCGAACAAACACATTGGGTACTTTACACAGCCAAGGAAGCCCACTGTTGCCTTTCCATGGCAACATTCAACAGTTGTGAACTGTTGACAGTGATGTGGTTCAAAAATGCAAATAACAAATAGAGGTGTTTTCAAGGAACATTTTTGATAATTTTATAACGTTGACAGTGACACATGCTGTTCAAACATAGCCATAGAAGGCACTTTTACGTTTCCATGGCAGCAATGGTTACATGAATGTGGCAGTTATGGTAAAGGTACATTACCTATTGCGTGTCTTGTTGCAAACATTATAAGGGCACAAGGCTTAAAAATACTCTTCACACTGCAATCAAACTTTCAGTTCACTGGGCAGATACAGACTAATTCTGGCATCAGATTTTGTATGTTTCATCTCCCTATATGCCTCAAGAGTTCTGCATACTTGGCAAGCATTAAACTACCATGTGTGAGGAAAAGCTGTCAGAACTTTGTGGAGTCATATGTTGGAGGTAACCAACATATGCATAATGCAATAATGCTGAGAGGTAGAGAAAAGGAAATTACCCTTGTCTAAACATAGAACTATAGGGGCATAGCCAGGATATGGGGGCACAGTAAAATGCATTCCACACTTTGGAGAAACAGAACATTTGCTTTGCATCATGAAAAATTCTCCTTCCTCACCTGCACAGCCATGAAAATGTCCACTGGTTCCAGCACTGACTGTTGTATACAGTGATCTGCTCACACTGTCCCCACTGCATGGGTTATTGCTTGCCCAAAAACCCCCATGCAAGTTCCACAGGCCATAATCCATCTGAAACAGAAACATTCCATTGCTGAAGGTTTTCTACTAGGATGAGGAAATGAGACATACATACATAAACTGCATTTCATATCAGACTATATGGATACAGACATTCTTCAGAAAAGTACAATCAGTCCACACACACACACACAGGGCTGTAAATGTACAAGTGGCAATTGAATAAGACATGTGGTCCTGTAAAACTAACTGAATAAGGTTCTAAACTGTGTGGGCCCCAAGAATTTTAGGATTAGAACCCAGTTTTTTTTCTGCCTTCCTTCACTCCCCCCATCATCCCATCATCTTTAGTATTGCCACTCTCAGCCTTCCTTCTACATAAACTTGTGAAACCTTTTTTCAGGGTGTTACTTAATGATACTCTCAGTTGCTGAGTTTATATAGCATCAATATTACAGGATTGAATACAGAGCATTGGATCAATGATACTGACAGGGAAAAATGGAAGTACTTAGAGAAAAACCTGTCCAAGTGCCACTATGTCCACCATGAATCCCACGTGGACTGACTGGGATGGAACCTGAGGCTTCATGGTGAGAGGGTGAGAACTAACCACCTCAGTCATGGTATCACCTACACTTCTAAAGCAAATGCAGTATATACACACTTGTAGAATACACAAAAACACATGGGGTTCACTCATACCTTTCTTATGTCATACCAAACATATAGAGCAAAAAGCAAAAACAGACATGTCAGGGCTGGGAGTGTTTTGCAAAACAGCACATAATGTATCTACATTCAATAGTTACTAGTTTGTCTGACACTGTTATCAAAAACCACCAATACAAACAGTCATAAAAATTCATTCACTGTTGACAATAAAGCAGATAACCCTCTAACCATTACCTGTTCATTTCCGATTTTGTGCAAGGATTTCAAGGAATACTGCTTTGGTATCTGATCTGCAATATTCATTCAACTGCATTTACAGCTGCTTAGAGTTAACTGCATCTATGGCGCAGTGCCTTCCTTCTGCAGTTGACAACAATTCAGTTTATCAAGAAATACTGATACAATACTTTCCAAGTCCATCAGTATCACAAAACCCCCTCATATGAATTCACCCAAGGACAGTGCTGCTTAGTAATATTGTTTTATAGGCTTAATGATTTTTAAGAGTGTGCAAGATGCTTAATTATACTCTTGTAATTTATTATGCCCCGTTTACTAATATATTACCAGGACAAAAGAAAATACCTAATGTCAGCAATGTTACGATTTTTGTGTAGGGTCTAGCAGGAATAGCCCAAAGTAAATTACCCTACAGGTTAGTGTATGCTATGTCGGTATGCTTCCGTTTGGGTTCTCCCTCTCTCTTGGAACGGGTTCTTTATTGGTCAAATTCTGAAAAATATTCGAAATTTCAGAATAAAACTTGGGTAGATATACTGATGATGTTCTAATACGGTAAAAGAAATATGCGAATAGCAAATAATCAAAACCAGTCAGTTTAAACTGGACTAACAATCCCAACAACACAACTTATAAACCATAACCCTTTGACATCTGAAAGACATCAATGGTAGTTTCGTCTCACAAATATTATTCACAGCCTTCTAGATTTTCTCGATGGATGCAATTTATTTCAAATACCCTTGTTTTCAGTTTCGTCAATAGCAATTTTCTGGCATTTCAGATTATCATACGGATATTTTACAATCACAGGCCGTCTCTGTTCACTAACCCACCTATCATAAAATTGCAGACGACATTTACAGCAAAGTCACATAAACATCCACACACACCATGTTTACCACGATTATTTATAGAAATAGATGGGTAGCTGTGGGCCTCATTCACGGATAAGATACGGAAGTAAAATTCGCCGGACATGTAATGTTACATCATGGTAACTACAATTCTGGCAACGGATGATTATTGAATGGCAATTTGAATAATTGAAATTCGTCTATCAGTGCGGTGATGTACATTACGATGATCTGGGATACCGGAAGATGGTGATTGTATTGTCACTCAATGTATTTGCAGTAGATGAATAAATAAAGCAATTACACTACACGTGTGACATGAGTAAATTTGGATTATTAACATGTGCACCGGCTGTCATGGATTAGAGCCCGCTGTATACATATGTTTGTTGATTGACAAGTACAAACATGGTGGTGATGCGTACGTTTGAGGTTAGATCTGGCAAATTTGATTTACACAGCTACTGAACTTAAGAAGTAAGTTTTCACAAAAGTATGCTAAAATCACGATTAAGATTCATTGTAAGCATAATAGATATGTACAAGGATAAATCTATGCAATAGGAAATTAGGCTTTGAGTTTGGCTCGGCAAGCCGCGATTAGACATTTGATTTATTGGACTCCGTGCTATTTTCAGCAGTTAGACGGCTTCGAGCTGTTAGAGAATTTCGCTGTGGGGCTAATTTCGTAATGTGTAAATCTGAGTGTTTAGTTACTGGTGCAGGATTACTTTATGAATTGACGATTTGTTATTATCCATTTCATGTGCTCTGGCGTGAAAACTGAAGGTAGGAACAGTGTACTTGTGTCACTAAGAGACACCTAAACTATCTTCTGAGATTATACTTGTATGATACACAACATGGCGGGTCCCTACGAGAAAGAGGGGTCTCGCCCCAGGTGTGCTTCATAGGAATGATGATCAAACTGCTTCGCAGTTCATTCACCTCGCCACTGTAATCTAAGACATGATGTCCAAATAAAATAAGACTTAAATAATGGCATCATCTTCAAGTCTCAATGTAATTAAGGCTACCAAACTTACGAAAAATAATTTTAACACACTTCCCTTTCTATGTGGAAAAAGGAAAGCACAAAGAATGTTTGTGCAGTGTGAAATAATTATTGTACCTATTAAAATTATAGAGTTGTGCTTGCTTGTAGGCTACTTTAGGATAGGATAGCTTTAAGGGCTTTGTGATAAGAAGAGTAAGGATCATTCACATGCAAATTAAGTGGTAGACAAGGACTTGTAGAAGTGCCTGTATTGTGGTTACATCTTCAACCCTTGTGATCATTGTTTTGCTATTATGCTAAAATGAACACTGTAAGTAGGAAAGACCATTATACTTTGTATCACCACGTCAGTACTCTAACCAATACGGTATTTAATATTCTAATATAATTATATTTCTGTGGGGAATTGAGAGACAAAGACTGCTGCAGTTAGAAATTTTGTTTTACACCATGATCACTTTAGAAGCTCCTAAGATAACTGCTAAACTGTGCTAGCAGAAAAGTTTGATACTTATCCTTTGCAGAGGGGCTGTGGATACTTGGGCTGCTAACAGAGGCAACAAGTGCATAGCTCAACAAATTACAAATTCAACTCACCCAGACCACGGTAAATGCTGGAAATTCTCATTGGTATCAGGAGAATTTTAAAGTCTAGCATTGATATAATCATTAGTGATGAGGGGAAGACGTAGAAACAATTCAAGACACTGAATAATACTCACTGAAGAGAAATGGGGATGAAATTGGTGCTGTGCTTTGATGTGCTTCACAAAAGTCCCTAAGGCACCTGCTCAGGAGACCAGGATTCTAGGTTTCAAGTTTCTTCTATATCCCTTCCCCGCCACCTCCCCCACCTAAAAAAAAAAATAAAGACCTTAAATGTACGAAGGTAAATCTTTTCAGATACACATGAATGACAAAATGTATGGCATCTCCTTTAATCTATTTAAATTTAGTTTTAATATGCTGGGCTATGAGCTTGTTGATATTGTGAGTCTGCATAACTCTGCAAGGTGGGAGAAGCTACATCCTCTTCCGTGCAAGTGGTGAAATGATTTGGAGGAAGCTTTAAGACACTCTACTATACCAATAGTTATTGTGTTAGGGATGACAGAGCCAGGTTTTCCTGTCTTTGCAGTACAGTAACAGTTATTATAGCACACTAGCCTTTGCAACCTGAATAAAAAGCAGTTGTCACTGAACAGAGACAATTTGTATTGCATGGATGAACATAAAAAACACCAAACATATGGACGGTATGATAGAAGGTCATGTGGAATAAGTTTTGCAGCACAAGTGAAATAATAAACTATAGTTTGCTGTTCACTTTCAAGTGATAAGTCATTTAGCATCACTGCTGTCATGACAGTTTAATAATATATAGTGACATGAAAGGAGAGCCCTATTTTGGGCATAGTGTCACTGTTATGTTCCAACATTGCCTTATTAATAACAAAGCATTGAGGAAGGGTTGTTAAGGTTTATCGTCGGTTTTATCTAGCTTCTTACACATAATGAAGGTTGAAAGAAACATCTGATCCTTATGTCTTCATTTAAACATGAGGTTCATAAAAGCAGTATGTTACTAAACATGCTGGAGTGCTCTAATTCGTGTTCAGCGCAGCTATCTAGCTGCTGGATATGGTATTATGTCATTTCTGTTCCTTCGCTTTCCTTTTTATTTGTCTGTTTTTTGAAATTATCATTAAAGAAGGAGCAATGTAGGAAATTGTCTATGAAATAAATTGGCTTTTAATTATAAAAGTTAAGAATATGGTCTGGCTAGCATAACCAGAAGTATCCTAACATATTTCATGCTTGGGGGAAAGAGCTATATGATACATTTAATTATATGTGCCCAGATAAATTTTTGCACTTATTTTTAAATTCTAATACATAGAGAATATTTGTAGCATATATCACACCAGTATATATTTGTAGCATATATCACACCAGTATATATTTGTAGCATATATCACACCAGTATATATTTGTAGCATATATCACACCAGTATATATTTGTAGC
>Ga0131853_10027333_pt1 | contig 10245 bp, 10 predicted proteins | sample TergutLab28metaG_FD_92764 | JGI IMG/M metagenome (GOLD analysis project Ga0131853, IMG submission 92764) | Labiotermes labralis P1 segment gut microbial communities from Petit-Saut dam, French Guiana - Lab288 P1 (version 2) (version 2) | ecosystem: Host-associated > Arthropoda: Insects >... | reverse complement strand
TCAGCGCTCGTCCAACAAGAACTTCAACATCCTTCTTTGAAAGTATGGAAAGATCCGCCGCTTTGTCAAATTTTCTTTGCAGCGCAATTCGTTCACATCCCTTGAGTCCAGGAAGGCGGGCAATCATCAAATCAACAAGCGTATTAATATCCATACATACGCTCCAAAACCCGTTCGCGGTTATCCTGCGCTTCGCGCCTTCGCTCTGGATCTCCTGTAATGGAAATAATTCTGTCAAAGAGATCGACGGACGCTTGATAGTTTGCCATCATAAAAAACGCGCGTGCAAGTACCATCATGGCATCGGTATTGCCGCGGTTAATTTCAAGCACCTGCTGCAAATGAGGCACTGCATCTTCTGGTCTATCAAGATCAAAAACGTAGAGCACGCCTAAACTGTAACGCGGCGGAAGGTAGCGATCGTCAAGTTCTATCGCCCTAAGAAATGCCTGCTCGGCAAGGGTAAAATGCTCAGCTCTATCGGCATTGGTTCGTCCAGGAAATTGGTGAAACGATTTTGCCTGAATTGCGGCAGAAACTCCAGTAAAGTGATGAAGAGCGGGATCTTCTGGCGCATACTGAATTGCACGCGCAAGCGCATCGAGAGCTTCGCCATGGAGCTGGCGCTGCTGCAAACGGACGGCAAGCAGCTTCCAGAACGTTGCGTTACGCGCGGCAGCTTCCACATAGCGCGCAATGCGCCGTTCGTATGAGGAAATTGATTTTTGAAGGCTTGCAACCGTATCAGGCTGCGCCCACCTGCCGCTGCTTTGGGAAACAACGTGCTCGGCAAAAGCTTGACGCTGCATATTCCGCTCGTACAAAACGTAGGTAAGAATAGCAGCAATGATGAGGATAACAATTCCCAAACCAAAACCAATTTGCCTGTTTGTCATGATTCGCTCCAGGATTTAAGTTTTGGAAGATACTTACGATGATTATCTTTTAATTGTTTCTGATCAATATGCGTATAAATCTGCGTCGTTGTAATATTTGCGTGCCCCAAAAGCTCCTGTACTGAACGGAGATCAGCTCCGCCAGAAAGAAGTTCAGTGGCAAAAGTATGGCGCAGTGTGTGGAGCTTGGTACCAAGTCCAGCTTGTAAAGCCAAGCCGCAATAATTTTTCCAGATACCTTTACGAGAAAGTCTTTTACCACTTTTATTTACAAACAGAGCTTTGCCGTTTCGTTTTCCCAAAAGCTTTTGCCGCGCTTCCTGTATATACCGTGTAAGCCAATGCGCTGCATGATCACCAAAAACCACCAAGCGTTCTTTATCACCTTTTCCAGTTACGCGGGCAAGGCGGCGTGAAATAAAAATATCAGCGCTATTAAGAGCGACAGCTTCCGATATGCGAAGCCCTGCTGAATAAATTAATTCGTATAAAGCACGATTGCGAATTCCAAGCGGCGTATTGGTATCAACACAGGATAAAAGGCGCTCGACATCTTCTTTCGAATGAACAAGCGGCAAACGTTCTGCGTGCTTAGGTATTTGCACAAGGGACATTAGTGCTGATGCGTCAGCTGATACATCAGGCACTTTAGATGCTGAAGCTTGCGCGGCATCTTGCTGCCCGGTAAGTTCCTTGCATTCATCAGCGAGAAAACGGAAAAATGATCGCAGGGCAGAAATAGCTTTTGCAACTGATCGTGAAGTAATACCATCGATAGTTCTTCGATACGTTAGATACCGTGTTATGTCATGAAGGGGAAGGTTTACCTGTAACGATAAACCTTCCCCGGTAAGCCAATCGAGGAAGCGGCTTATTTCAAAGCGGTAGGTTTCAGCTGTAAGCGGAGACCTGCGTTCCAATGCAAGAAGCCTTGAGTTGTAACGTTCCAAAAGCACGAGCTTATCCACGGTATTCCTTTATAGCCTTGGGCTAGTAGCCTGGGCTAATAGCCTTGAGCTTTCGGTCTGTTATTATCGATGGGAAAATTTAAAAAGCGCCCATCCCGAATTACCGTGGGAACATCCAAATCTTCGGCAGAAGATCCACGCCGCGGAAGTGAATCGGTATTAACATTGTGATGCGCTGCTTGCCCAACAATAGAACTATATTCCGTATCTGATATACGTTCTGTTTTCTCGGACTTTACGCTGGAAATACTTTTCTCCCGCACTCCGCCTGAAAAGCCGCTTGCAATGACCGTAACGCGGATACTGTTTTCCATAGTGGGATCTAAATACATACCAGTTTTGATAATGGCAGTTGCATCCATATCTGCGGTAATACGCGTAACAATATCAGCATATTCGGTAATGGGGAGATCCTCGCTTCCGGCAACGTAAATAAGGGCACGCTTTGCACCTTTAATTGAAGTATCCTCCAAAAGGGGATTATCAAGCACACCTGAGACCGCTTCTTCCACACGGTCATCACCTGAGCCGTAGCCTATCGCCATAAGTGCGTCTCCCTGATTTCTCATAACAGCTTCTGCATCTGCGAAATCAATATTAACGAGCCCCGTTTCAAGAATCGCATCCGAAATACCTTGTACTCCCTGCCTAAGAATATCATCGGCTTTGCGAAATGCTTCAGGAATACTGGTTTTCTTATCCACATTACTAAGGAGCTTTTGATTGGGGATAACAATAAGCGTATCGGAAGCTCCCCTGAGCTTATTTATTCCTTCCTTTGCAAGCTCCATGCGGAAGCCCATTTCAAAGTCAAAGGGAGTTGTTACCACTGAAACAGTCAGTGCTCCCATATCTTTTGCTACCTGCGCAATAATTGGTGCAGCACCTGTTCCGGTTCCACCTCCCATCCCTGCGGTAACGAATACCATGTCTGCACCTTGCAGTACCTTTTGGATCTGTTCCTTATCTTCAGTGGCAGATTTTGCTCCAGTTTCAGGTACACCTCCAGCGCCGCGACCTCCGGTAATTTTAGAACCGATCTGTAATTTAATATCCGCCTTGCTTCGGCTAAGGTGTTGTGCATCGGTATTAACCGCCACAAACTTCACACCCTTAATTCCCCGCTGGATCATTCCATCTACCGCATTAGAACCGCCCCCACCAGCTCCAATAACGATAATGGATACCGGAATATCCATTGCTGACATCTTATCAAGCACCTCAAACTTCATATTCCCCCCCAACCACTCTATTAAAATTATTCTGTCAAATGCCGTTGTTTAACAATAACACTTGTAGAGTTTCCAATCATTTAGAACCATTCTTTTACAAACCAGTCCTTAAGTTTTTTCAAGAGATGAGTTCTTCCACTTTCCCTCACTTCTCCATCAGGTTTTACCATTGTTTTCTGTTCCCTGTCGTAACCTTCAAGCACAAGACCTACAGCAGTAGCGTAAGCTGGATTACGGTATTCAGGCACAAGCCCGCCTACAGGAAGCGGAGTGCCAACCCGAACCGGAAGGTTAAATATATGGGCGGCAAGCTCTGAAACGCCAAGGAGCTGAGAAGCTCCTCCGGTTAATATAATACCTCCGCCAAGCGGACGAACGGCAGCAATTTTATCGATCTTTTCTTTTACCAGCTTAAACGTCTCTTCCATGCGGGGACGTATAATTGCAAGGAGATGAGATTTTGGAATTGTATGCGGCGGTCTTCCACCTACACCTGGGATAATTGGATCATTACCCTCTTCCAAAAAATCTTCCCAGCAGCATCCAGCTTCCAGTTTAATTTTCTCGGCGTACTCAAACGATATATTGTTTACAATTGAAATATCGCTTGTTACCTGAATTCCCCCAGCGGGAATTGTACTGATTGAAAAGGGAGCTCCCTCAGAATATACAAGTGTATTTGTAGTACCACCGCCTAAATCTATAAGGGCAACGCCGAGCTCTTTTTCTTCATGACTTAACACCGCGCGTCCTGCTGCCAATGTTTGCAGAATAAGGTCTTTAACTGCAAAACCTGCACGGTTTACGCACTTAATAAGGTTTTGTCCTCCAGTAGTGGAGCACGTAATAATGTGCACTTCTGCCTCAAGGCGCACCCCTATCATATTGAGCGGATCGGAAATACCTTTTTGATCATCAACGATATAACTTTGCGGAATAACTTCAAGGATGCGGCGATCCATAGGGATTACAACTGCTTGTGCAGCTTCGGTTACCCGTTTAATATCATCCTCCGCAATTTCGCGTGTTTCATGGTTCTTTCCGGTTACAGCAACCACACCGCGGGAATTAATTCCGTCAATATGGCTTCCACCGATTCCAGTCCAACACGCGGTAATTTCCCTGCCACTCATCATTTCCGCAGATTCAATAGCACCCGTTATCGCTTTGAGCGTTGCCTCAATATTTACCACCGCTCCCTTGCGCAAACCGGTGGAAGGATAAGTTCCCACACCGGTAATTTCAAGAGCACCGCTTTCGTTTACTTCGCCAATTACGACGCATACTTTGGTTGTCCCTATATCAAGACCGACAACCAATAGTTCTTCACTCAAAGGATACCTCCTCTGGGATAATATGAAGCTATATTGGAACGAAAATCAATGTCCTTTATTCCAGGAGCTTCCGATACCAACACATCCACCGCTAAAAGAGCATACTTAAGAACATTTTCATTAAATTCGGAAATTCGAACTCTTACTTTACTGTGCACAGGGTACATGATGAAATCAAAACCATCAAATTCTTTGGGATTTATCCGGACTTCCGATACTGCGGAAAGCAATTCAGGATTAGTTCTTCCAATATCTTCAATCTGCCTGAAAAGCGGTCTAAATACTGCAGGAAGCTGCATTCCCAGAAACGGCATTTCATTATCCAGTACAGCAATACCCGACACAATAGGAAGATGTCTGGCATCCATAGTAATACCTGTACCAATTTGAAAGACAATGCCTTGACTATCAAAAAATACTGGCACGCTATTTCCATTAATGGTAATCAGACTATAAGCTGCAGCTTGCCGCGCTTCAAGAATAAACAAGAGCCTTCCGGGAAAATATTTAATAATACGCACGGATTTAAGCTCAGGCACTGCAGAAAGCGTTTTCTCAACAGCCTTCACGTTGAGTGAAAAATACGATGAGGTAGTTGTAATTCCCGCCGATATCAATATATATTCCCGTGAAAGACCTGTGTATCCTGAAATATCAATCCTTGAAAACGGCATAAACGGACTTATACCAATAAGCCACACAAGAGAACCAGATAAGATTAACATGGCAACGAAAATACCAACTCGCAATAATTTATCAAGCCGCTTGGGAGCTGGGTAAACTTCATCTTTAATCAGCACGTAATCTCCGCCCATTAAATATCCTCCGCAATAGAATGCTTTTTTGAAAATCGGGAAATATTAATAATAAGCCCTGCCATTATCATGGTAACAACAAGGGATGATCCGCCTGCAGAAACAAAGGGAAGTGGAACACCAGTTGGAGGCAAGGCACCAACAGTTACCGCAATATTAAGCAGCGCCTGTGAAACAATCATTGTTACCAAGCCGAAGCCAAGTAGGCGATAAAAAGAGCTTTCGTTTCTCATCGATGCACGGTAGCCGCGAAATGCAAACACCGCAAAAAGAATACAGAACAGTACAACACCTAAAAATCCCGCTTCTTCGGAAAAGGCAGAGAAAATAAAATCGGAATGTACTTCCGGAACACCCGATACTTTCAGCGTCCCCTGCCCTATACCCCTGCCCCAAAAGCCGCCTGAACTTATAGCTTGCATCGCCCTGTTGACCTGATAGTTTGAACCCAGTGGATCAGTAGGGTTTATAAAGCTTAAAAAACGATCAAGGCGGTGTGGCTTTCCTTGTACTAAAAATACTGCAAGCGGCAGAAGTACAACAGGTACACCAATAAAATAACGGAGCTTGATACCGGCAAGGAACAGTATTACCAGCGAATTAACTACAACAAAAAGTGCTGTAGAAAAATTATTCTGGCGAATAATTAAAGCACAGAAGATACCTATAATTAATGTAGGAGGAATTAACGCAGGGGAAACAATGCCCTTTACAAATACATTAAGCTTATCTTTTTTCTTATCAAGGATATGTGCTAAATAAAAAGGGAGTACTATTTTTACCAGCTCAGAAGGCTGGAATGTCAATGAGCCCTTGCCAATCCAACGGGCTGCTCCATTTTTTTCTATCCCAATACCGGGAACAAATGTCAATATGCAAAGGACAATCGAAATAAAAATAAAGTATATTATTAGGCTGCGAATTGTCTGAAGATTTATGACAAATGCAGATAATAAAAAGAGGACAAATCCAAGAGCGCCCCACTGAAGTTGGCGTGATATTAAAACAAGCCCATCCTTAAATAATCTCTGTGAAGGTGAGTAGGAAGCGGAGTACAGCGTTACAAGACCAAAACCGATAAGAAGCACAATGCTTCCAATTAGAATATGATCTTTTTCCTTACTCTTAGCCGAAAGCCCAATATCGAATTGACTGCTCATACAACTTTATTACTGGATCTTTAGCGTTGACAACGCAATGATCGCGAACAATCCTCCTAATATCCAGAATCGGGTTACAACCTTCGATTCAGCCCAACCGCATAATTCAAAGTGATGGTGAAGCGGCGCCATTTTGAATACACGCTTTCCCCGCAGCTTAAATGAAATTACCTGAATAATTACCGAAGCTATCTCTAAAACAAAAACACCGCCAATAATAAGGACAAGTGCTTCTTTTTTTATTATCAATGAAATAACTGCAACAACTCCCCCTAAAGAAAGACTGCCCACATCACCCATAAATACTTCCGCCGGATGACTGTTAAACCACAGAAAGCCAATGAGTGCACCAACTACAGCAAAGCAAAAAATAGTGAGCTCCCCTGCACCGGGAATAAAGGGAATTCCCAAATACCCAGAAAAATCAAAGTGTCCTGAAAGGTACGTTAAAATACTAAAAGCTAAAAAAACCAGAATCAAAAGACCTGAAAGAAGCCCATCAAGCCCATCGGAAATATTTACCGCATTTGATTCTGCCACAATAAGGAGCACACCAAATGGTATCCACCAGAATCCCATATCAAGGATGGGCTCCTTAAAAAAGGGAAGGTACAGGTAAGTAATTTCTTCCTGGCTATTAAAGTATAGGAAAAGAACTACAACAAGTGCAATAAGAAACTGGAACACCAGCTTCGCCCAAGGGGGAAGTCCATCTGAGTTGTGCTTGACTACTTTAAGATAATCATCAATGAAGCCTATCATACCAAAGGCAATAAGCGCACCCAAAACAAGCCACACTTTTTCGTTGCGAAAATCAGTCCATAAAAGCATGGCAATTAGCACCGACAGTATAACAAAAATCCCGCCCATGGTAGGAGTGCCGTCTTTTTTCAAATGGGTACCAGGACCATCCAAACGTACAGACTGTCCAATTTTAAGACGGTACAGCATCTGGATAATTCGGGGACCGAAAATAAAACAGATAAAGAGTGTTGTTACCGTGGCATATGAACCGCGAAAGCTCAGGTACTGAATAACATTTAAGGGGGTAAAGTATTTTACCAGAGGATACAAGAACTCAAGAAACATGGGCAGCTCCCTTTCCTCCGGTAAGAACTTCTGTTAAACATTCCATTGCACAACTGCGTGCACCTTTTAGCAACACTAAATCCCCTTTAGTATCGGGAGTTTCCGGATTACCAAAATAAGTATCCACTGCGTGGGAAAGTTCTTCCATATCACTTGTCTGAAAATACGGAATATTTTTTCCCTGCTCCTTAAGTGCATCAACCGCATACTTCATAGCATCTCCAAAGAGGAACAGCATATCTGACTTACAGGAGCCAAGACGTTTACCCAGTGCAGCATGAATTTGATAAGAGGCAGCACCTAATTCAAACATGGAACCAAGCACGTAAACTTTGCGTCCGTTCCATGTAAGATTATCGCAAAAATCAAGCGTTGTATGCATAGCTTCAGGACTTGCGTTATAACAATCCCGCAGCAGCGTTGTACGTCCGTAAATAATTTCTCCCCTTCCAAACATTGGTTTTACAGCCTGAATGCCGCGGCAAATTGATTGTGCGCTTACATTTAATTCAAGTGCCAATGCAATAGCCGCAATCATATTTACCACGTTATGCTGCCCCGGAAGGGAAAGCTTAACTTTAGTACCTTCCCAGATAACTTCAGTTCCTTCAAGCCCCAAATCTTTTATCTCACCTAAACTAGAAAGTGCTGATGCACCGTAGAACACGGTCTTAGCTTTAATTCCGCTTGCAAGGGAATTGCGAAATTCATCGGCGGCAGGAATAAGCGCTGTCCTCACGGTGGAAAAAATTTTCTTTTTTTCCTCAACAATATCAACTTTACTTCCGAGAATACCAATATGGGCAGTGCCAATATTGGTAATAAGTGCAATACAAGGATTAAGCACTTTGACCAAATTCGTCATTTCACCTTTATGGTTTATACCTGCTTCAAAAATACCCACTTCATGATGTGAGCGTACATTAAATACTGAAAGCGGTAGACCTGTTTCGGTATTGAGATTTCCCTCATTTATAACGACGTGCTTTTCCTGTCCGATGATAGCTGCGGTAATTTCCTTGGTCGTGGTTTTTCCGGAAGAGCCAGTGATGCCAATCTTTAATAATGAAGGAAATTTATCAAGATATGCTTTTGCAGCATCCTGTAATCCTTTAAGCGCATCTTCTACCACGATAAGAACCCTCCCCCATTTCTGCGCACAGCTTTTTAGGTTGAGCTCCTCATCGTTGATAGCTGAAATTGATACGAGCGCTCCTGCAGCTCCTCTGGCAAACGCATCATTGACATAGCGGGCGCCATCGGTAGCTTCACCCGGTAATGCAACAAAAAGCCCGCCGCTTGATACCGAACGTGAATCAATACTGACTGACGAAAATCCTTGATGCCAAGGATCGGTATTCTGTTTTCCATCCCAGCTAAACAGCTGCCCGCCAGCGGCACGAGAAAGCTCTGAAAAACTCATTAATGGCTGGTTATCCATTACTGACCATAGCTCCCTTCAATTTTTACCTGAAGCACCTGTTCTGGAAGAATCTGAACAAGCCCCAGATTTTGCACGGCAACCTGCCCTATTCTTGAAGGCGAGGATAAACCTGTAAGATCTGCGATAAGTTTCCGGTTGTTTTCCACCAGTTTTTTTTGATCTGCCTCAAGAAGCCTGACACTTTCATTCAGCGCATCGTAACGAATGGACTGCCAGGCAACAATGCCCAGGAACACGGGAATGGAAAGCACGAAAAAGTAAAGAAGCGCACACCACCTGTTCATAAGTAAACCTCATCAAAAACTTTTTCTACCGCCCGAAAACGAGCGCTGCGGGAAGGCGGATTTTTCTGCCGCTCTTCCTCGCTGGGACCAAGCCCTTTACGGGTCAGTATTGTAACCGCACGCTGACCCCTGCATTTACATATCGGCTCTTGCACTGGACATATACAGTCCTTGCTTTTTTCCCTGAAGAAGTTCTTGACGATCCGATCTTCCAGGGAATGAAAGCTAATGACGCCAAGCCGTCCTCCCAATTTCAGCACACGAAAAGCCGCCTGTAAAAGTTCTTCCAGGCGGGACAATTCGCCGTTTACTGCAATTCGCAGGGCTTGAAAGGTCTTGGTCGCTGGATGCACATGTCCATGCCGATATACGGCGGGCACTGCCCTGCTCACAATCTCTGCAAGTTCCCTGGAACTGCCTAGCGATCCACAAGCTTTCGCCTGTGTAATCGCCTTTGCAATGCGGCGCGAATAACGCTCATCCGCATTGTGATACAGAAGGTCTGCCAGATCCTTCTGTGAAAGCTGCGCTATCAGATCCTCAGCACTGATGCCTGAAGAACCATCAATACGCATATCTAGCCGCTCATCATGGCGGAAACTAAAACCGCGCCCGCTTTTCTCGTAGTGAAAAAGGCTCACGCCTAAATCAATAAGGATCGTGTCAGGACGTTTTTGCCCTTCTGGATACCTGGCAAAAAAGTCATGCGACCAGCCAGAGTAAAACTCCGCTCGATCAGCAAAACGCTTAAGCCTTGTGCGGGCAACTTCCAGAATACCACTGTCGGCATCAATACCAAGCGCCTGCAAGTCTGGATAGCGACTTAAAAACGCATCAAGATGCCCGCCCTCCCCTACGGTGGCATCAACCATAAGCTCGCCTGGTTTTCGAGGCGCAAGATACTGGACTGCTTCTTCGAGCAGCACCGGAGTGTGAACTACTTCCACTGTCTACCCCGACTTTTGACAGCCTTAACTTGCCCTAAAAATGTCATGCGAACCGAGCTTGTTCATTGCCGCCCGT
>Ga0131853_10027332_pt1 | contig 10245 bp, 9 predicted proteins | sample TergutLab28metaG_FD_92764 | JGI IMG/M metagenome (GOLD analysis project Ga0131853, IMG submission 92764) | Labiotermes labralis P1 segment gut microbial communities from Petit-Saut dam, French Guiana - Lab288 P1 (version 2) (version 2) | ecosystem: Host-associated > Arthropoda: Insects >... | reverse complement strand
TCCGTCAATTTGTTTCCACTCAAATCAAGCGAGGTAAGGTTTTTCAGCTCGCCTACAGATGGCGGCAGTTCTGCAAAGTTGTTTCCTCTCAAATCAAGCGAAGTTAGATTCCGAAAATGAGTTATAGTGGAGTGTGAGCTTATATGTCTAAGTTTAAGGGATTCAATATCAGCAAAATATTCAAAATACGATTCCAATATATCAAAACGGTTATACGCTTCTAAATGACTAATACCATTTTTGCCAATTACAACTTGATAGGGCATTCCTGATACTTTCATTTCTTCCTTCGAGCTATAAACCTTAAAACTCAACCCCGTTTCTTTCTCTATCTTCTTAATAACATCAAGATAATCCATTACTCTGCCTCCAAGCTATAAATTCACCTTGCCAACCAAAAACATTACTACATGTCCATTATTACAAGAATTTACAAAAAAAGCAATGTCCCCCCTCAAAAACCTTCGCCAAAAAGAACAACCATACAAAACTCCACATTCTTCTTGCATACTGTCTCACATCATAGTATTATAATTGCGTCAGCCGGGGCAGGAATGCGCCCCAACAAAAATAAAAAAGTACAACGGCGGTCATGCGGTGGACCAACACCACATGACGCATTGTAGGAGCAACGTTAAAACTCCACCTACAACACACAGAATAATCTGCCACCGTCATACCCATTTAGTTTACACCATTCCCCCATTTTCTTCAACGGGGTCGGCAGCACTTCTTCTATTTGTGTTTGCTTTGCGTATGTTTTTTTACATATACAGGCATGTAGGTGTAGTGGCATCGTCCGCTCTCCTACATGCCTTTTTTGTACTCGGCTGGCTATTATTAAAGAAAGGAGCATTTTTATGGAATTTGTTAAAACAGTAACAATAGACGAACTTGGGCGCATATTAGTTCCCCACCCCATTCGTGAAAAAAGCGGCTGGCAAATGGGTACAAAGCTGGATGTATACTACATAGACGACGACACCGTTATAGTAAAATTGCACGAGCCATCAGAAAATTAAAAACAAAAAGCCGTAAGAGCCAACACTTCTTACGGTTTTTTGTTTGCCATCAATTGCCACAAAATTTTTTTTCAGTTTTGACAACGTTTCTTTATTTTTAGCAATATATATATGTGTGGTATGTATCGTATAATACAACTTGCCAAAAGCAAACAACACATGGTACGATATCAAGTCTCAAAAATTTAAAAAGGAATGAAAAAACATGAAAAAAATCGCACAATTACTTTTATTAGTTTTATGCGCCACTATGCTTGCTGTAAGTTTTGCAGCTTGTACATCTTCCGAAGCAGAGCCGGAAGCACCCGCTATTCAAGCACAAGAGCCACAACCCGAACCGGAAGTAGAACCGGAGCTTGCATACGAGCCGGAAGAACCGGTCTACGAACCGGAACAAGAGCCGGAAACCACCCCGGAAGCAACACCCGTTGCTACAACATCGCCCGACACGCTAAGCGACGATTTATACAGCTTTATGTTTAGCCTAAACGGTGACATCTTCACATTGCCATTCGCCTTTACCAACTTGGCAGACAAAGGATGGACAGGGCAAAATTTGGATGTAGACACCCTTCGCCCCAACCAATTTAGCATTAGTGGTCCAATTGAAAACAACGGTCAAGTCTTTAATGTGTCATTCATAAACACAACGCAGAATGTGTTAACATTTGAAGAAAGCAACATAGGGCGCATCTTTTTTAATGAAAGGGATGCCCAAAGCGGCACAGAAATTATTATCCCCGGCGGTATAACCATCGGCTCGTCTATGGAAGAGATTATTGCAGCCCATGGCGAACCAAGCGACCGCAGAGAAAATTCATTCGAATACGTTTTAGAGTACAGCCTGGGCACATACACCACCATTACGCTTAGGGTTAACAGAGAATCCGGTCAAGTAGCTGAAATACAATTGAGCAATTTCATAGCCCGTGAAGCAGCCCCCGAATTTGAAGGCAACGTACCTGCCGCAATTTTGGCATACCAAGCCCCAACATCATTGGGTGACGACTGGCAAAGCTTCATCGTGCGCTTGGACGGCGACTTGTATCAACTGCCTGCGCCTATATCTTCATTTATCGCCAACGGCTGGGCATTTGTAGACGACCCGAACGAAATGGTTGCTGCCCAAAGCACAAATGTAAGGGCAACCATCCGCAGGGGCAACCAAGTTATGCGTATTCATATCCACAACTACGACGACGCAGAACAGCCCATTGCACACACATTTGTAACTCGCATAGAATTTTCGCACCACTTTGCAGTACTGCCCATAGAACTGCCCGGCGGCATTACCGAAAATTCTACGCTGGACGAAATACTTGCCGCATTTGGCGAGCCACGCAGAACAGAAGAAGGCTCAATGTTTAATGTTTATGAATTCGGCAGCGGCATGTGGGAACAGATTAGCATTTCTATACGCAACGAAACAGAAACAATTCATTCAATTGCTGTAATTAATAGCCCACGGTCGTTAAATTAATAAATATGATAGAGAGTGCCATGGTAAGGGAATTATCCTTGCCATGGCACTTCTTTTTTTGTAAGATAATTTCTAAGAAAAAGTCTTAGGAGAATACATATGCAAACCGTACAAGCAATCGTAAAAACCGCAGGCACGCCGGGCGCATTAGCCTTGGAACAACGCCCCTTTCCTACCATCAGCCAAAACGAGGTGCTGATAAAAATAAAAAAGACCGCCATATGCGGTACAGATATTCACATCTACAATTGGGACGAATGGGCGCAAAAAACGATCAAAACCCCGCAGATAATCGGGCATGAATTTGTGGGCGAAGTTGTGGAAACAGGCGCAAATGTTATCAATGTAAAACCCGGGCAACTTGTGGCGGGCGAAGGGCATATCGTTTGCGGCAAATGCCGCCACTGCATAACCGGCTACCCTCACCTATGCCGCCAAACCGTGGGCATTGGCGTTAATATGGACGGCGTGTTTGCAGAATACATAGCCTTCCCCGCAAGCAACCTGTGGGTGTGCGACGAAAATATCTCCGAAGATGTACACAGCGTGTTAGACCCGCTGGGCAATGCCACGCACACTGCGCTCTCGTTCAACGTTATTGGCGAAGATGTGCTGGTAACGGGTGCCGGCCCCATTGGGCTCATGTCTGTACCCATTTTAAAACGCCTTGGCGCACGCAGCATTGTGGTGTCCGACATTAACCCGGAACGGCTTGCCCTGGCAAAAGAGCTTGGCGCAACCGCCACCGTAGACGTACGCACACAAACTATAAAAGAAGCAATGGCAAAGCTCAACCTTATAAAAGAAGGCTTTGACGTGGGCTTAGAAATGTCCGGCAATGGTTCGGCATTCCAAGGCATGATAGAAGTTATGGCAAACGGCGGCAAGATAGCCATTTTAGGCATTCTGCCGCAAGACCTGCCCATAAACTGGAGTACGGTAATTTTCAACAGCCTAACGCTAAAAGGTATCTACGGCAGGCAAATGTTCGACACATGGTACAGAACCACTGCGCTGCTGCAATCCGGGCTGGAGCAGGAAATAAAAAAAGTGATAACGCATAACTTCCATTATACCGATTTTCAGCAAGCGTTTGAAATCATGCGCAGCGGCAAGTCCGGCAAAGTTATTTTAGATTGGAGCAAATAACATGAAAACAGCCTACCAACACTGGCAAAATGTAACCAACGAGATAAAAGACGCAGGCTTATGGAAAAACGAACGTGTTATAACCACGCCGCAATCGGCAATGATTGATACAGTAGCAAAACCACAGCTAATAAACATGTGTTCCAACAACTACCTTGGGCTTGCAAACAATGCAGACGTAAAAGAAGCCGCCAAGCAAGGCATAGACCGCTGGGGGTACGGGCTTTCTTCCGTGCGCTTTATTTGCGGCACGCAGGAATTGCACAAAAATTTGGAAAGCAAGCTAAGTGAATTTTTAGGCACGGAAGATACCATTTTGTATTCGTCCTGCTACGATGCGAACGGCGGCTTGTTTGAAACGATACTTGGTGCAGAAGACGCAATCATTTCCGACGAGTTAAACCACGCCAGCATAATTGACGGCATTAGGCTGTGCAAAGCCGCCCGCTACCGCTACAAGCACAACAACATGCAAGATTTGGAAGCGCAACTGATAGCCGCCAAAGATGCCCGCATTAAAGGAATCGTTTGCGATGGCGTATTTTCCATGGACGGCACCATTGCCAACCTGCCCGCCATTTGCGACCTTGCCGACAAATACGATGCCATTGTTATAGTAGATGATAGCCACGGCGTGGGCGTAATCGGCGATAACCTGCGTGGCGCACACGAACACCACAACGTAATGGACAGGGTGGATATTTTAACGGGTACATTGGGCAAAGCATTAGGCGGCTCGTCCGGCGGTTACACCAGCGGCAAAAAGGCGATAATTGATATACTGCGCCAAAAATCCCGCACGTATTTGTTTTCCAATACGCTTTCGCCCATTATTGCATCGGGCAGCTTAAAAGTGCTGGAACTTGTAATGCAGTCCGGCACATTAAAAAAACGCCTGGAAGAAAACACGGCGTATTTTAGAAGCGGCATAAAAAATATCGGTTTTGACATAATAGAAGGCACACATCCCATTGTGCCAATAATGTTGTACGACGAACTGGCAGCGCAAAAACTGGCGGAAAAACTGCTGGAAAAAGGCGTTTATGCCGTAGGGTTTTTCTATCCTGTTGTGCCAAAAGGGCGTGCAAGGGTGCGTTGCCAAGTTTCCGCAGCGCACACAATAGAGCAGTTGGACGTTGCATTGCAAGCATTCAAAGAAAGCCGGGAGGAGCTTGGTTTATGACAATAGAAGAATTTATCGCCCTGCCGTATGAATTTGCAGGGTTTATAGATTCATATTTGAGTAATGGCGAGATTCATTTGGAATGCACAAAACAATCGCCTGCCGACCCGGTTAAAAAATATGTTCCGGCGTACCATTTCGATATAAAAAAAGCCGACGAAAAAGTCGGCGAAATAAACCTGCGTATCGGCTATACAGAAGGTCTCTACTACGGCGGCAATATCGGCTACGGCATAGAAGAAACCTACAGGGGTAACGGCTATGCCGTAGAAGCGTGCAAATTAGTATCTTCTATTGCTAAAGGGCATGGAATGCGTATTTTGTTTATCACAAATGATGCATTAAACACTGCCTCCCGCCGTGTATGCGAAAAACTTGGCGCACAATTTATAGAAAAAGTAGCCCTGCCCGAATGGACAGACCTGTATAAGGAAGGACAGCGATTTTCTAATATTTTTGCTTGGGAAATATAATTATCAGCGTGCCATCTTTTACTGATATCTCGCTTGCAGCACCCGTAAATTCGTTGCTTAAACCAATCGGTAAATGGCTTTTTAGCTCGGCATTCTCTAACTTGTACTTTAATCCTTTTAATGTAACACCCTGCGCAACATCCGAATAGGCAAAAACAGACACATAGCCATGGCAGCCCTGTGGGAACGACATCCCACGGCTTGTTATGGCTGTTGTTATATTATCTTCACCCACAAGAAAACCGCTTTTGCCCAAAACAGACAAATACGCCACGGCTTGAACATTGGCAAAAGTATGGTCAAACCTACCGCCCGTGCCGCAGTATATATGAAAAATATCGTACCCTTTGCGAATACCAATTTTTATAGCCTCCATCATGTCGGAAAAATCTTTATTTGAGTTTAAAGGTATGACACACTCGTCAGATGGCTTTTCTGCCACAGAATCAAAATCACCAATGACAAGGTCGGGTTGTATCCCGGCTTTTTTTAAATAGTCTAGTCCTCCATCGGCGGCAATTACGCAATCTCCAGGCGTTAGGGTAAAAAGTCCGTAATTCTCCCCTGCCCCAACTATATAGCAAATGCTTGAGGGCAACGGAGCATTTTTAAAATCATACAACACAACGTCTGCTGTTTTTTTAATTTCGTTCCATTCTGCTTCAAAAGCGAGGTCGAACACGCCATATGTTGTCATACCAATGCTTTTTGCAGTTTGCAGCGCAACAAGCAAGTCGTCAAAAAGAATGCATTCTTCCGGAGACACGCCAAGCCGTTCCGCCGCAAGTAAAAATATATCCGGGCTGGACTTACTAACACCAACTTCCCGTGCGTGGCAAATAGCATCAAACAAATGAAAAATACCCGTGTTACGCAGGGCAGGTTCAAATAACTCCGGTATGCCGCTGGTTGCAATTGCAAGTTTTGCACCGCTTCTCTTTAATGCAAGTAAGTACTCCATTGCATTTGGTTTAAGTTTAACTTTTGTGGCGTAAGCGTGCGCCGCCATGCTTGTCCATTCCTGCACAATATCCCTTGCGTTTTCTTTTAGTCCAAACCGCTTAATGGTATATTCTGCGGCTTGCGGCAGCGTTAATGCCGCAATTTTATCGGCATAATCTTCCGGCACAGCAAAGCCCCGTTTTTCTAAAAATTCAATATCTACGTCCCGCCACACGCCAATAGAATCAAACAACGTACCGTCTAAATCAAATATATATGCTTTCACTTTCATCGCTCCTTCGCAAACAATTATATCATATGCACATGAAAAAATTTAACAAATGAAATAAAACACTTGACGATATTTTTGTTCACAGTGTATAGTTAGTTAACATTAGTAACTAACCTTAAAATTAATCAGAACGAGTTGATACTATTGATTTTAGATACTCAAGCAGCAGACCGCTCAACCAGCCGCATAATAAACCGCACAGCACTTATCGACCTTATTTACAAATGTGACGGTATATCCAAGGCGCAACTGGCAGCCGTGCTGGGTTTATCCAAACCGGCGGTTTCCAAAAATGTAGATGACCTCATTCATATGGGTTTGGTGGAGGAAAGAGGCACAAGCGAGTCCAGCGAAAAAGGCGGCAGACGACCAACCATGCTGCATTTTAACAGCGGATTCGGGTTTGTTGGTGCGGTAGACCTTTCTTTGCAACGTCCTGTGTGCGCCATAGGCGACATGAACCATAATATGCTTAGCCAAAGCGTGGCAAAAGTACACAGAAATGCATCCGCTGCCGAAAAATGCGAATGTATTCTGCAAACTTTTGAAACTATGCTAACAGAGCTTTCTATCCCGTCAAGCAAGCTGGAAGTACTGGTTATATCCCACCCCGGTATCATGGATGCAAACAACGAGGCGCACTACACAGGCGAACGGCATCACGCATGGACAAATATCGGGTTAAAACAATTTCTCGAACAAAAGTTATCCATTCCGGTGGTGCTAAACAGTAATGTAACGCTGGCTTCTATCGGCGAAATGGTACTGGGCTTTGGCGAAGAATTTACAGATTTAATTTACATAGACTGCGGTGTTGGGCTTGGCGCAGGTGTAATTATCGATGGCAAACCCTACGAAGGGCGAAACCGTGCCGCAGCCGGAATATGGGCTGTTTTGCTGGACGATGGGCAAACAGTAGAAGAAGTTACGGCATTAAACGGATTAATAAAACGAATAGAACAGCTTTTTGCCCAAAATGGACAACCATATGATGAACTTGATTTTGAAAAAATCGTAGAACTTTCGCAACAAGGCAACGCTTTGGTCAACCAAAGCATACGTGAAGTAGGATTAACCCTAGGGCGCATCATATACAATACCAGCGTGATATTTGACGTACAGTCCGTGGTTTTTGGGGGAGAATATCTACAGCTTGGCAACACTCTTTTTGATGCAATGGAAGAAGCGTTGGCACAAAGTATCCCGTTCCAAATTACGCTGCAAAAAAGCAGGCTGCTGGATATGGCAGGCTTATATGGCGGGTTTGTTGTAGGGCGGGACATGATATTGCAAAAAAGTTTGTCTACATTAACGTGATACGGAGGCTATTATGAAAATATACACATCAACCATAACACTAGACGGCGTAACTTTAAATGGCGAAAACCCCTTACCTCGTTTTTGTGACCCTGTGCAAGACCGCAATATTATCCATGACGGTACTTTCACGAAGGAAGACGAAAAACTGCTGGGCAGCCAAACAGGTGTACGAGTTTTGCCATATCTCATGCAAGACCGCTACACAAGAGAGCGTTCGCCGCAAACAATTAAAACAATTGTGCTGGAAAATGATTTGCTTACAGCCACTTTTTTGCCCGACTACGGCGCAAGATTATACAGCCTTGTAAACAAAAAAACAGGCAAGGATATTCTGTTTACCAACCAAACGCTGCAATTTGGCAATTTGGCGCAGCGTAACGCATGGTTCTCCGGCGGCATAGAGTTTAACTTTGGGCATTATGGGCATTCGGCGCAAAGCAATTCGCCATTTTTTGCCGCAGAAGTAAAAACAGAAAACGGTATCTTCCTACGTTTTTACGAATACGAGAGAGTAACCGGTGCGTTTTATCAAATGGATTTTCACTTGCCCGATGGCTCTGCAACGCTGGATATGCATGTACGCTTGCTAAACCTAACAAACGAAGATTTACCCACATATTGGTGGACAAATATTGCCCTGCCCGAAACAGCAGACTGCCGTGTACTTAGCGGAACGCCACGGGTGCTGGCAGCGTTGCCCCGCCATGTAGATGCACCGGAAGGTACACCGCATTTTGGAGCTTACGACATGCCGTTTCTGCCTGTTTACAATGGCGATGCGTCTTATCCGGCAAAAATTGATTTTTCTTGCGAATATTTTTTCCAATTGCAAAACGAACAAATGCCTTGGGAAGCCGTTGCCTACGAGGACGGGCGAATGTTTTTCGAAGTGTCTACCAATGTGCTTAGTACACGAAAAATGTTCTGCTGGGGCAACCACCAAGGTGGAAGCCAATGGCACAAATGGCTTAACAGCCCGTCTGATGCACGGTATGTAGAAATTCAAGGTGGTATTGCACCTACGCAATTGCATGGCGCAACACTTCCGGCAAATAGCGCATTACAATTTACCCAATGTTTTGGCGAAACAACTATGCTTGCACACGAAAGAGCTAACGATTGGCAGTCCGCTTGTGTTGCGGCGGAAAAAGTTATTCACACCTGCTTGCCCCAAGATTTGTTGGCACAAAGGCACGAAAGTTACAGCCAAACCGTAGATGCGCCTGTACAAACGCTACTGCATATGGGTTCGGGCTGGGGTGCATTAGAAAATGTTCAAACGCCGCCGGGAATTTCATTTCCGTTATCCAGTATAAGAGAACAACAGTCACCTTGGCTGATATTACGGGAAGAAGGTGTTTTCCCCGGTAATGCAGTTTGGCAAACGGGTAAAACTTGGCGCAAATTGCTTGAAGAATCCCTGACCCGTGAAAACGGCAGGCACTCCGATGCCCTACTCCACTACGGCGTAATGCTGCTGGAAGAAGGCGACACAGCAGGCGCAAAAAAAGCATGGGAAGAATCGCTGGAACTGAAAATCCAGCCTATCACGCTAAGAAACTTGGCGCAATTGCATAAACGGGACGGCAATATTACGGAAGCTATCACACTAATGGAAAAGGCTCTTGCAGCAGGCGCAGAAGACCCTGCCTATACAGAGGAATACCTTAACTTGCTGGTAGCCGCTGAACAATACGAGCTTGCATGGCAAGTGTTCCAAAGCGTGGTATCACCCACCTGCTACATGAAAATTACTGCATCCGTAGCAGCAGAAGCACTTGGCAAAAACGACTACTTAGAAACATTTTTTACAGGCGAATACGCCGGAATAAAAGAAAGCGAGACTGTTCTTACAGACGTGTGGTATCGCTACCAAGCAAAAAAGCACGGCATAAGCGAAAAGGAAGCCCGCACCACGCTAACACCACCTGCAAATTTAGATTTTCGTATGCATGTAACATACTAAATATTGAAACGGGCTTGACAATGGATTTTGCCTTGAGCGATTCTCGCATTAGATTTGAGTGATTTTCTCAAATATCATGCGAGCTTAGCGAGGGGTAAATTCCATTAGCAAGACCGCTTCCTAGGAGGAATTGCCATGCCTTATCAAATTTTTAACCAAAACGAATGGCTGTACCCGGACATGCCGCTTGCAACTGCTCCGCCGCAGGATATATCACTGCACGCTGCAAAAAACGGTCATGTCGGTTATCAAATGTTGTTCGACCAACCCGCAAACGGCTTGGAAATCACCACAAAAGACATGCCGGAGTTCATCACCATAAAACCCTATGCACTGGTAGACATTTTTGTAGAAAAAAACACCGGACCGATATCGTTTTGTGTTAAAGAAGGCGAGGACGCTACACCATATACCACAC
>Ga0131853_10027331_pt1 | contig 10245 bp, 10 predicted proteins | sample TergutLab28metaG_FD_92764 | JGI IMG/M metagenome (GOLD analysis project Ga0131853, IMG submission 92764) | Labiotermes labralis P1 segment gut microbial communities from Petit-Saut dam, French Guiana - Lab288 P1 (version 2) (version 2) | ecosystem: Host-associated > Arthropoda: Insects >... | reverse complement strand
GCCGAAGTCGCGCAATGTCGCAATGGTGTTTCAGTCCTACGCGCTTTATCCGCACCTGACCGTATTCGACAATATCGCCACGCCGTTGCGCATGCAGCGGTTGTCGGCCTTGCAGCGCTTCCCGCTGATCGGCCGATTGATACCCGTTGCGAGGCGGATCGAACGCGAGATTCGCGTCGAGGTCGAGCAGGTTGCGCAAATGCTGGGGGTGTCCGAGCTGCTTGATCGCAAGCCGGGCCAATTGTCGGGCGGACAGCGCCAGCGCGTCGCGCTGGGCCGGGCGATGGTCCGGCATCCCGCGGTGTTCCTGATGGACGAACCGCTCTCGAATCTGGACGCGAAGCGGCGCGTGCAGATGCGTGCCGAAATCATGAGTCTGCATCGTCAGCTCGGCACGACGTTCATCTACGTGACGCACGACCAGGCCGAAGCGATGACGATGTCGGACCGTGTCGCCGTGATGATCGACGGGGAATTGCTGCAGGTGGCCGACCCCGAGCGCCTCTATACCGATCCCGACGATCTGCGGGTTGCCGAGATGATCGGCAGTCCGCAGATCAATACGGTTCCAGTCGACAAGCTTTCGCAGCGGGTTGTCATGGACCTGGCGCTCCCGGCGGGGACGGCAACGATCGCGTTTCGTCCCGAGAGCGCCGTCATCACCGGGCCGTATGCCGCGACACTCAAGGGCGAAGTGAGCATGAGCGAGCATCTGGGCGCGGACGTGTTCGTCCACGTGAAGCTCGACGCGGGCGCCGGTACCGTCATCGCCCGCACGGATCCGAATGGGCCTCGTTATGCAGTGGGCGCGGCAGTCGGCGTGAGCGTCGCTTGCCGCGATGCACTGTGGTTCGGCGCCGACAAAAAGCGCATCCGCCGCAATGACGCGAAGGAGCTTGCGGCATGAAACGCCAATCGAAGCGCCAATCGCTGCGGGGTTGGATTTATAGTTCGCCATCCTTATTGATGATGGGCGTGCTGTTCGTCGGACCCGTCCTGGCCGTGCTGTTTTTCTCGCTGACGGACTGGCAACTGGGGCAGGACAGCTTTTCGTTCATCGGTCTCGGGAACTTCAAGGCGTTGCTCGCCGATCACGTATTTCTGAAGTCGCTGCGCAACACCTTCCTTTACGTGCTGATGGTCGTGCCCGGAACCGTCATCCTCGGGCTCATCGTCGCCGTGCTGCTTGAATCCAGCGACACGTTGAAGGGCTTTTACCGCACGGCGCACTTCGTTCCCGTGATGGCGGCGACGTCGGCGATGGCCATCGTCTGGGGAACGATGCTCAATCCGTCAATCGGATTGGTCAACCGGATTTTCTTCTGGTTCGGTTTGCCGGGCATGAACTGGCTACGGGACGAAAGGACCGCGTTGCCGGCGCTGGCGATCATCGGCATCTGGCAGGGCTTCGGCTACGCAATGGTCCTGTTCATGTCCGGGCTCAAGGCGATTCCGCAGCACCTGTACGACGCAGCGGAAATCGACGGCGCAGACAGTGTGATCGACCGTCTCAGGATCGTCGTCTTACCGATGCTGGGGCCGGTCACGATGTTTGTCGTGATCATCACGGCCGTTCACGCTTTTTCCGTTTTCGACGCCATTCGCGTGCTCACACAAGGCGGCCCGAATTACAGCACGGATGTCCTGTTGTACCGGCTGTACACGGAGAGCTTCGACTACCTGCGCACCGGTTATGGGGCGGCGCTGTCAGTAGTATTCCTCTGTATCGTGGTCGTGCTGACGCTCGTGCAGGCCAGGGTCATGGACAAGCGGGTGCACTACTCATGAAGCCACTCTCTCTTGGCCGGACCGGCAAAGTCGTTCGTCATGCGGTATTGATCGCGACTACGCTGTTCGCGCTGGTTCCGTTCGTCTGGATGCTGAGCTTGTCGATCAAGCCGTCAGGGGAAATCTTCCAGCGCCATTTCCATCTTTTGCCAGGCAACCTGAGCGGACTGAAAAACTACGCAATCGTGTTCGCCAGTGCGCCGATGCTGCGCTTCCTGTTCAACGGCGTGCTGGTTTGCGGGGCGATCTTTCTGCTGCAATTGCTGGTTTGCATTCCCTGTGCGTATGCGCTGGCGAAGCTGCGCTTCCATGGCAAGGACGCGCTCTTTTCGGCGACGCTGGTCGCATTGCTGATTCCACCGCAAGTCCTGTCGGTTCCGCATTTCATCCTGCTGTACTACACCCATCTGCTCGACAGCTACGGCGCGTTGATCTTGCCGTGGATCTATTCCGCGTTCGGCGTGTTTTTGCTGCGCCAGTTCTTTCGCACCATTCCCGACGAACTGATCCAGGCTGCGCAACTCGACGGCATGGGCGAAACGGAAATCATCTGGCGAATCATGATTCCGATGAGCGGACCGGCGATTGCGGCGTTTGGCATTTTCTCCGTGGTTTCGCACTGGAACGACCTGTTCTGGCCGTTGATCGCGTTGCATCGAATGGAACTTTCGACGCCCGCACTCGGCATTCTGCTTTTTAACGACGATGAGTTCGGACAGCAGTTCGGTCCGCTGATGGCGGCGACGACCGTCATCGTCGCTCCCCTAATCGTCGCATTCCTCATGGCACAACGCCGTTTTATCGACGGCCTGACCATTCAGACAACTCAATGACCATCGCTGGAGAACCGAGCATGCGGGTTACGTTCAAGAAATCGCTTGGCGGCAAGATAGCCGCTATTGCACTGGCTTCCATGTTCACGACCGGTGCGGCGAACGCTGCGATTACGCTTCAGGTCGCGTATGCGAATGCCTCCGTCTACAAAGCGGTGGAGGACAGTATTGCCGCGCAGTTCATGGCGCAGCACCCGGACATCAAGATCGAATTCCGCAATCCGCCGGGCAGCTATGAAGAACTGGCACAGCAACTGATGCGCGACAAGATCACGAATACCTTGCCCGACGTTGCGTTCAACGGGATCAACCAGATCGGGCTGTTCGTTGGCCAGAAGCTGCCGGTTGCACTCGATGGCTATGTCGCAGCGGATGGCGGACTCGACAAGCTCGGCTATGCGCCGGCGCTCGCGGCGCTCGGCAAGCAGGACGGCAAGCAATACGGCATTCCGTTCGCGGTCTCGATGCCGCTGGTGTACGTGAACACGAACCTGGTGTCGCAAGCGGGCGTCGACGTGAACTCGCTGACAAGCTGGCCGGCGATTCTCGCCGCGGGCAAGGCCATCGACAGCAAGGTGGGCGGCGCGGATAGCGGCTTCTATTTCGACTGGGAGCAGACCGGCAACTGGCTGTTCCAGTCGCTCGTCACGAGCAATGGCGGCAAGATGCTTGCCGATAACCAATGCGATATCGGGTTCGACGACGCGCACGGCATGGCTGCGCTCAAGACGTTGGCGTCGTTTCCGAAGGCCGGGATGAAGAACCTCGGACAGGTGCCGGCACGTCAGGCGTTTATCGCCGGCGACGTCGGTATCTGGGTGTCGTCGTCCGGTTTCGCGGCGACGGCCGAGAAAATGATCGGCGACCGGTTCAAGCTCAAGACGCTCGTTTTTCCGGTCTCCGCGCAGGATCCGCATCTGCCCGGCGGCGGCAGCATGGCGATGGTGCTGACCAAGGACCCGCAACGCCAGAAGGCCGCATGGGAATTCGTGAAGTTCGCAACGGGTGGCGAAGGTCAGGCAATCATGGCTAAGGGAACCGGCTATATGCCGGTCAATCAGGCCACGGTGACCTCGCCGGCATTGCTCGGCGATTACTACAAGCAGTACCCGAATCAGGCGGTGGCGCTCAAGCAACTGCCGTTGCTGACGATGTGGGTTTCGTATCCGGGCAACAATTCGCTGAAGATGATCGAAGTGATCAAGGGCTATACGGAAGGGTTGATCGACGGATCGAAAACGGCCGGGCAGACGATGCCGCTTCTTGTGCGCGATGTGCGCGCGTTGCTGCCGCAATGTAGTGCTAAATAATTCGATCGTACGTTCAACCCAACCTGTCCTATCCAGCAGGAGACCCGACATGAGCAACGAATTCTCTGCCAGCCGACGCCGGCTGCTGATTGCATCGGCGGCGATGGCGGCTAGCCGCGTCATGCCAGCCTATGCTCAGGAAGACGAAACACTGAGAGTGGGCGAAGGAACCGTTCCCGACTACACGCATTTTTATGTCGCCGACAAGATGGGCTTGTGGCGTCAAAACAAATTGGCGGTGACGCCGACGATGTTCCCCGCGGGGCGCCTCGCAGTCGATGCACTGGTCGCAGGAAAAGTCGATCTTGCGATGAGCGCGGAAACACCGGTCATGTTCGCGGCCGTGAACGGGCTGCCGGTTCAGGTCATCGCCACCGTCGTCAAGTACCAACCGTTTGATCTGATCGCCGGCCCCAAAATACGCGACCTAAACGACCTGCGCGGCAAACGGATTGCCTATGTTCAGGGCACCAACGTGCATTATTATCTCGACGCGTTGGTCAGGAGCCGGGGCCTCACGTGGCAAGATATCGCCGCTATTAATATGCCCGCTGGCGATATCGTGCCGTCGCTGGTCAGCGGAGCCGTGGACGGTTTTGTCTGGAGCGAGCCTTTGGTCTCGTTGGCCTTGAACCACGGCCCGCAATTCCATCGACTGCATTCCGAGGGACTCTACTTTACCTATGGATGCGTCAGTGCGTTGCGCGAGACGGTGAAGCAGCGACCCGAAGCGCTCGCCCGCGCGCTAAAGGCGCTCGTGGCAGCCGACAAAATCATCAAGACCGAAGTACCCCAGGCCCAAAACATTCTGTCCGAGACGTTGAAGATCGAGCCTGCCGCCACGGCGGCCCTTTGGCCGACCCTGAACTTCAAGGTTGGCCTGGACAGGCAGCCCCTGATTCACGTTCTCGAACAGCAAACGCAGTGGGCCATGGCCAGCAAGCTAACGAGGCCAGGTGCGACGGTTCCCGATTACGCCGCTATTGTGACCGAGGACATCTGCCGCAAGGCGGGTATCGTCTAATGCTGGTCATGTCGCCTCACAGCAAGCGCGTTGTGGCCGACTCGATCGCGATCGACTGCCACAAGCTCTCGTTCGCGTATGACGGAGCGGGTGACAGCAACGCCGTCATCCGTGACTTCAACCTGACGGTGGCAAGCGGCACGATCCTGTGCATTCTCGGCGCGAGCGGTTGTGGCAAGACATCGCTGCTCAATCTGCTCGCCGGCTTTCTTGTTCCTCAGCGCGGCGCGGTGGCCGTAAACGGTGTGCCGGTATCGGGTCCGGGACCCGATAGAGGGGTTGTCTTTCAGGAATACTCGCTATTTCCATGGCTGACTGTGCTGGGTAATGTCGAATTCAGCATGGCGATGCGGGGTATGCGCCGGTCTGCGCGCAGACCGATCGCGATCGCGCTGTTGAAGCAGGTCGGGCTTGAACATGCCATCGGCCGATATCCATTCGAACTGTCCGGCGGCATGAAGCAACGGGTCGCGATCGCGCGAACGCTCGCTGGCAATCCGCAAGTTTTGCTGATGGATGAACCGTTTGCCGCACTCGATGCGCTGACCCGTGCCTCCTTGCAGGAAGAACTTCTTGCGATTCATCGCAGGACGAAAACGACGATCGTTTTCGTCACACACAATATTGCCGAGGCGATCAAACTCGGGGATCGCGTGATCGTCCTTGGCCCCGGCGCCCGAATTCTCGAAAGCATTGAAGGCGGGAGACTTTCGAGAGCGGATCCCGCTTTTGCGCAGAGTTACGCGCGGCTTGCAAATGCGCTCAATGTGGAGGATGCCGAATGAAAAAACGGTTCGGGCGTAAATTCGTCATCGCCTTTAAAGGGCTCGTGGGCTTTGCGCTCTTCCTGTGTACGTGGGAGGCGATAAGCCGGAGTCCAATTGGCAACCAGGTTTTGTTTCCGCCGCCTAGCGCGGTGCTCCCGACTCTCATCGACATGATCGCGAGCGGGGAGTTGGTTCAGGACGTTGTGGCGAGCGGTCGCCGCGTGATTTTGGGCTTTCTTGCAGGTGCATTTCCCGCCGTGCTGCTCGGCATCCTGACCGGTCGTTCGCCCGGCTGGTCTGCGTATCTGGATCCTTTGCTTCAGACGCTTCGTTCCATTCCGGCCCTTGCGCTTGTCCCATTCGGCGTTTTCTGGTTCGGTATCGGCGAAACGACCAAGATCGTTCTCGTGGCCTGGACCGTGTTTTTCCCGGTTTGGGTCAATACGGACGCCGGTATCCGAAATGTCAGTCCGTTGCTGACGAGGGCCGCGGCAAGTCTGGGTGCCAGAGGTTGGCGAATGCTTTTCCTCGTGCATCTTCCCACTGCGCTTCCCTACATTTTGACGGGACTGAAAGTCAGCCTGTCTGCAGGCATCGCAACGCTCGTCGCAGCGGAACTCGCCGGTGCAACGCTGGGAGTGGGCTACCTCATCCAGGTGTCTCAGCAGGTTTACCGCGTGGACATCATGTTCGTCGGTCTCGCCGCACTGGGCGTGGGCAACTGGCTGCTCGTCGCGACGCTGGACTGGACCATCGCGCGCTGCGCTCCCTGGTATGGGGCGGAGTTGTCTTCGCGGAAATAAATTTGTCCAGCCAGCCTTTCATCGACGCTACGCGCCGTTTGGCACGTAGCGTCGCTCAATCTTCAGGCCGTTTTCTTGCCAGCCCCCGATGCGGTGTCCGATGCACGCAGAACTGCATTGGCCTGAACCAGCAACATGGCGTCGTTCTCGCGCAGTGCGGTGTCCAGTGCATCGAACGCCTCTTGCAGCGCCTTCTGCCCGGGTATCGTCGCCCGCTTGTTCGCCGAAATATCGTTGGCTTCTTTTCTTAGCCGCTTGGCAAGTTTCACGGCACAGCGACTGTCGAGCGTTCCATTTCTGACGAACTCTGTAATGTGCGTTGTCAGGATTGCCAATGTCGATTCAGTCGTCTGCGTCGACTCGACCGTCTCAATTGAAGAAGATTTCTTGCCCATTTGGTATCTCCGCGTTCGCCAGGGAATACGCTAAGTATAAGCCCCAAAAAAACAGAAAGCCGCGCTCAGATTACGCGCTCGCGCAGCCAGGCCGAGATGAGATCGATGACGGTGACCACGGCGATCACCATGATCAGCACGGCACAGGTCGAAGCATAATCGAACGAACGGATTTGCTCGTACAGCACGACGCCGATGCCGCCCGCACCGACCATGCCGACTACCATGGCAGAGCGCACGTTCGATTCGAAGCGGTAGAGCGTGTACGAAATCCACAGCGGCATGACTTGCGGAAGCACGCCGTAGATGATTTCGTCGAGCGGCGTGGCCCCGGTCGCGCGCACGCCTTCGGCCGGTCGCGGATCGATCGCTTCGACCGCTTCGGCGAAGAGCTTGGCCAGCACGCCCGTGGTGTGGACCCACAGCGCGAGCACCCCTGAGAACGGGCCGAGCCCCACTGCGACGATGAACAGCATCGCGAACACCATCTCGTTGATCGCGCGGCAGGCGTCCATCGCGCGGCGCACGGGATGGCGGATCCATGCCGGTGCGATATTCTGCGCCGACATGAGCCCGCACGGTACCGCGCAGACAATTGAAAGCACCGTGCCCCACAACGCGACCGTGATCGTCACCCACATTTCGTGAACATAGGTGCGCCACTGGGTGAAGTCGGGCGGGAAGAAGCCGCTTGCGAATTGGCCCATGTTCGCCGAATCGGAAAACAGGTCGAGCGGCCGCATGTCCGCGCCGCGCCACGCCACGCTGAGCAGCACGAACACGATGGCCCAACCCGCCAGCGAAGTCCAGCTACGCTTGGGCGGTTGGGCGGCAACGGCCGGCCGCACGCGAGCCGCGGCCGGCGAGGCGCCTGCCGTGGCTGCCGCCTGGGCGGCGGCGTTGCCCGGCACGGCGTCGAGGTCCGTCATGCTCATTGCTTCGACGAAGCGTTGAGTGCGCTCAACTGCGCGTCGATGGCCGCGATCTGGCTCTTGCGGTCGGCGTCGGAGAGGGACGTGTCCGCGGCCAGCTTCTGCTTCTGCTGGAACAGCGCGATCTGGCGGATCGGGTTCAACTGGGCGTTGGTCGACGGAACGAAGCCGGAAATGCTCGAGATGCCGGCCAGTACCTGCTTCTCATGCGGATCCGTTTTCGCGTAGTTGTAGAAGAAGTTGCTCAGCTTCTGCTTCGTCGCTTCCGGCAGATCCTTGCGATACACAAGCGGGTTCGACGGGATCAGCGGCGAGGTCCACAGCACGCGAATCTGCTTGAAGCGATTCGGATGCGTCTTTTCTAGGCGCGTGAGCTGCCCCGTGTTATTGGTCGCGATATCGATCTTGTTGTTCACTACCGCGAGCAGGTTCATCTCGTGGCTCGACGGCAGCACGATCTTGAACGCCGTCGAGTCGACCGGCACGTTGCGTTGCGCGAACAGGTAATAACCGGGGACCAGCGTGCCGGAGGTCGAGTTCGGATCGCCATAGCCGAGCGTTACGTCCTTCGTATTCTTGAATACGTCGTCGAGCGTTTTGAAACGGCTGTTGACGTTCGTGATCAGCACGGACTTGTAGCCTGCGTCGCCGTTCGAATAGGTTTCTTTCGCGAAGATCTCGCCATTCGAACGGTCCACGGCCTGTAGTGCCGACTCGTTGCCGAAGTAGGCGAGCTGGACCTTGTTGAAGCGCATCGCTTCGATGATGCCCGCATAGTCGGTGGCGAAAAACGCCTTGACGTGCAGGCCGGTTTCGCGATTCAGGTCGTCGATGAGCGGTTGCCAGCGCTGCGCGAGCGCCGTGGACGTATCGGTCGAGATAATGCCGAAGTTCAGGTCTTCGGCGTGCGCTGCGGGCGTGGCAAAGACGACGCACGCGGCGCTTGCCGCGAGCAGGGTACGGAGCAGTTTCATGGCTGGCGTTTCGTTATAAGGAGGGGGTATTCGCTCAGGCGGCTATCGGCCGCTCGCCGAAATAGTGCGCGGCGTCCTGGGTGGCGACGTCAAGCAACTCGCGCGCGGCGCTGCCATAAAGCTGTTGCAGGAGCGCGGGCGTGAGTGCGTTGGACGGGCCGTCGTAGACGACGCGGCCGTCGCGCAGCGCGATCGTGCGCTCACAGTACTGCATGGCAATATCGACCTGATGCAGCGACACGACCACAGTCAGCTTGTGATCGCGGTTGAGCATGGAGAGCATGTCCATCACACGCCGCGACGATTCGGGGTCGAGCGAGGCGATGGGCTCGTCGGCGAGAATCAGTCGTGCACGTTGCACGAGTGCGCGCGCGAGTGCCGCGCGCTGCTGCTGACCGCCCGAGAGATCGGCTGCGCGTTCGTACGCCTTGTCGCCGATGCCGACTTCCGCAAGTGCTTCGTTTGCAAGCTCGCGTTCGCTACGCGGGAAGACCCCGAGCAGACGGCGCCACAGTGGCAGGCGCGCGAGCGCACCGATCAGCACGTTGGTCTGAACGGTGAGCCGGTTGACGAGATTGAACTGCTGGAACACGAAGCCGACGTTACGGCGGATACGGCGCACTTCCGGCACGATACGGCCGTTCTGCTGGAGGGTCTGGCCGAATATTTCGATCTGCGAAGGTTGCGGGTCGGATGCGATGAAGCCGGCAATGTGGCGCAGGAGCGTGGACTTGCCGGATCCCGATGCGCCGATCAGCGCGACCATCTCGCCGACGCCGACCCGCAGATTGATTTCGTCGAGTGCCTTGCGGCGGCTCGAAAAGGTTTTTGACAACCGCTCGATGCGTATGGCGTCCATATCAATTCGTCACAGAGGTCCGGCGCAATTCGTTGCGCAGGGGACATTCTATGAAGCAACTGTGACGGTTTTAAGGCTCGACAACATACAGATGACTATATGTGTCGGCCGGTCGATATGACGGTTATGTGACGCTGATCGCCTGTTACGCGTGACCTCCCGCTGCGATGCGCGAGCGGAAATGCTCGGTGCCTTCGACGATCTTGTCGAGCAGCGCATCGAGCCCCCACCAGAAGCGCTCGCGTACGTCATAGTCGATCACGCGGCAGCGAATGGACGCAAAGGTGCCGATGCGCTGGTGGTACATCTTGGTGAACGCAGGATGGCCGAGCGCCTCGGATACGGCCGCCAGTGCAAGAAAGACCGAGAGTTCTTGAGCGAGTGCTGGGTTTTCGCCGGCGCGATTGCGCAGCCAGTGGTACAGGTCAGGATGGATGTTCGCGAACACGCCATTGAATCCCGCCGAACCGGCTTTCATCGCATCCCAGGCAATCGTGGCATTCGCGTTCAGGATTTTCAGTGGCGACCCGTTCGCCAATGCGACGCGGCGCTTCACCGTG
>Ga0131853_10027330_pt1 | contig 10245 bp, 7 predicted proteins | sample TergutLab28metaG_FD_92764 | JGI IMG/M metagenome (GOLD analysis project Ga0131853, IMG submission 92764) | Labiotermes labralis P1 segment gut microbial communities from Petit-Saut dam, French Guiana - Lab288 P1 (version 2) (version 2) | ecosystem: Host-associated > Arthropoda: Insects >... | reverse complement strand
GCTTGGAGTTAAGCCCTTGTATTTCTATTATTCCATAACCGCCGGGGAAGCCATCGCCTTCTTTGTCTTGGCTCTTTAGCCATTCTACGGATTTTTGCATGTAAGGGAATGCACGCTCTACGAGAGTAATATCGCCAGTCCATTCATAGTAATGCCATAACATCACGATAAAATGGGCTGCCTCCTGAGTATTGCCCGGGTGGGCATCGACTCCAAGGGTTGTTATTTCATGCAAGATTTGACCGTTACCATTATATTTTTCCGAGTACTTGAGCAGCAATTCCAGAGTGCCCCGCACCAGAGTAAAATCACCCATCGCTAGTACCCCTTGCAGGGCATAGCTGTTGTCGCAGCCAAACCACCAGGGGTACTCGGGCATTCCTGCTGCTAGACCTCTGCCGTATTTACCGCAGTCCATGGTTAGCCAGTCTGTATGATATTTCACCCACTCGAAAACCTGATTGAAAGGCTTGTCCGAGGTAGTTAGCTTTGTAAAATCAGCAATTTTCTTATAGCGGTTTATTTTGGTTTCTATAGAGCAAGTTGCTAGGTTTTTTAGCTGTGCCTGGCAATCTTCTTTTGAAAAGTACGAACCGGCGATAAAAAATCGTAGAATTTTGCGCTCTTGCCCTTCCAATTGAATGGAATAATGCAGACTGATGCTCTGACCTTCCCCGTGGGTGTTTTCCGGGCCTGCTTGCTGTCCGATTTCGTATTTCTCCGGTGATGTTTCGCCACTGACGGCGACATACCAAGGGTGGTTTTTTACTTTGAATACAAAATCGCCGTCATGCTCGTCGTAACCTTCTTTTACGATTCCGGCTCTTTCAGAAAACCACACCGGTCGCAAGTCCGTCCTTGCTAGAAAGGTAAACTCCGTATTCACAGGTTTATCACTACGATTATATAATTCGTATGACACAATCAGCCCGGTTGCTTCCTCCGGGCAATACTGCTCCTGAGTTATTCTGATAGGGGTATGCCCAAGATTGGAGCCGTACTCAAAACGGTTCCCCCAGGGCAGAGCCTCGTATTCATCGGCAATTAGCCACACATCCACCAGCGGGTCATTTTTCAGTTTTGCCCAAAAGCCATCCAGTAATTTTATCGGATGCAGCCACAACCCGCCCATTTCTTTTTCTAAGTGGTGCCCGAAGTCAGGGAAGCGGGCATCTATAGTGCCGATACACTTTATCCTCTCGCTTGCCGTAATATATTTCGGAAAAGTTGCCTTAGTCTTAGTCATCTTTCACCCTTTTTACAAAATTAAACCCCGTCATTGCGGGCTTGACACGCAATGACGGAGTTTATTATGAGCTAAATTCAATTACTAAAGATTCCCTTATCGACCTGCCATGAACTCATCCAATTGCCTTTGGGCTTCTTCTACGACATCACCAATACCTGCGGCATCCAATGAGGAAAGGAACGCATCACGACCTCCCGAGAATGGAGCTTGCCCGGTAGTCCATTGTGACACATTATCCCATACAACACTCCATACAGCTCCTAGTTGTGAGCTAACTGCTTCTTCGCTGAATGTAAACTCTAGGAAAGGTGACAAAGCTACGCCGTCATCCCAAGTGCGCAGTTGATTTACATCTGCTTGTGGGAGGTTGGCTGAGAAACGGCCAAGGCGCACATCATTCCACATCCAGCTGTTTATGCTAAAGTGATTGTCGCCTGTGCCGATGGAAGTGTCTACACCACCATCAACAAATTGGAAATTCACGCCTTCAACACCGAAGGATATAAGATCCATGTTTGCTTGACTGGTTTTAATCCAGTTTACAAATTGCACAGCCTCGTTGACATTGTTGCTTGTAGAAGGAACTGCAAGCATGTTGTCACCTGAGAAGAAGTTCATCGGTCTGTCAGATTGGAAGACTACTGATTCGATCCATCCGTCAGGTACATTGCTGGAGAATTGGTCTATACGCTCGGCTGCTCTCATTGGATTCGCATTTACTGCCCCAACAAGACCATGATCAAAGCCTGCATCTCCGCCGCCAATTCTTTCATTAACTTCACTTGTCGGTATCCAGCCTCTTTCTGCCCATGTCCAAAGCCTTGCCATAAGATCATACATTCCGTCATAATGCCATAATGACTGCACAATTCCGTCCTCTGGATATACAAACAGCAGCCAGTTAAGGATAAAGTGGGCATTAACATAAGCTGGGTACAGGGTTTCTGGAAGCCAGCCTATTGCGCCGTATACACCATCTTCATTTTCATGAATGGCTTGCAAAAACTGTTCGAAATGATCAACTGTTGTAATCGGCGGAATGCCATGCGCTTCACGAAGGTCTCCGCGAATATTGAGCACGCTTCGGTTGTAGCTCATCGGAGCAACACGCGGCATACCAAACTGTTGACCACCTACGCTTGCACCCATCATAAGAAACTCAGGGGTATGCTGTAGAATAGCTGAGCCGTGTGCGGCAAGTGCATCATCAATTGGCTGGAATATTCTTAAACGCACGTGCTCAGCCAAGTAGTTTCTGTGTGCCCATGCAAGGTCGATAACCTCGCCTGCGGCAACAGACAGGGCAAGCTGTGTAAAGTAATCATCGAAATAGTCGATACGGATATTGAAATTGTATCCGTCAGCCGATAACTGCTCGTTTACCGCTGCCAACACTGCATCTTGTGCAGGTGAAGCAGAACCAACGAAAACCGCACGAATTTCCTGGGTATCACCGTCTTGTTCAACAACTTCAACATCGTCGTCTGGCTCAACTTCATCAACATCGTTGTCTGGCTCAACTGTTTCGGTGTCTTGCACAACCGTTTCGTCGCCGTTGTCTACATCATCGTCGTTACGGCAAGCTGTAAAAAGCACAGCAAACAGTAACAACACGGCAGTCAGAACTAAGATTTTTTTCATACATATTCCTCTTTTCTTTTATAATTATGCCCCCATGTTCTTATAACACGAGTCGGCAAACTTCCATAAGAATTTATCCTTTTACAGCACCTATCATGATACCTTTAACGAAATAACGCTGCACAAAGGGATATAGCAAAACAATAGGGCCGAGTGTGACAAACAATGTAGCCAGACGGAATGTCTGCGTTGGCAGTTGCATATCGCCAATAGCTCCATGCATTCTTATATGATCCATCATGGCATCTATGCGAAACAGCATGTACTGCACAGGATACAGTGCTGGATTTCTGATAAACCACAGAGCCATACTCCAATCATTCCAATAAGCAAGCCCTATAAACAACCCGAGTGTGGCAATTATAGGAAGCGAAAGAGGAATGACAATCGAAATCAAGGTTTTAAAGGGGTTGCAGCCGTCTATCTGTGCAGATTCGACCAAAGATGCGGGTATGGTCTTAAAATAATTTCGCGCCAAAAAGATATTAAAGGGTGAGACCAACATAGGTACAACGAGAGCCCAAGGTCTGCCTGAAAGCCCATAAATTTGAGTGCTGACTAAAAACCATGGCAACAGCCCAGCCGAAAAAACCATAGGAATATAGAAAAATAATGCGATTTTATTTCTGTATTTAAGTGTTTGCACAGACATTGCAAAGCCTGCCATAAGGCATACCAAAACACTCAAAAATGTTCCGATTGCAGTAACTGAAACTGTTACAATATATGCATTAAGAATTGTATTATCTGAAAATACCGTCCTATATGCATCCAGAGAAAACACAGAAGGTATTAGCCGCATTCCATCTCTCATCAAGCTCGTTTCATCGGTGATTGAGGACATGAAAGTTATAATTATTGGATATAGAAAAATAATAGTAGCAATAATAAAAATTATATGCATTATTATTTGCCCGATTACTTCGCCTTTTGTCATTTTTCTCATTATGAATACCCTTTCATGAAAGCACTTCGAGCGGGGACAGATTCGCAATGTCATTCAGTAGCAGTAAACCGCGTCATTGCGAGCTAAACAATCCAACCTACGCAAATACTGGATTGCTTCGTCGCTTCGCTCCTCGCAATGACAGGTTAGAATCCTTAGTTAGCTTGATGACATTGACTGCTACGCCATCACGCACTCCCTAAAACAAAGCATAATCCTTTTCATAACGCCTTACGAGCCAATTTGAGCCAAATACCAACACAAAACCAACAAAGGATTGGTATAACCCAACGGCTGCAGCGACAGAGAAGTTAATTGTTGTCATGATATTCCTAAAAACAAAGGTGTCTATAATGTCCGTATATACCCCCAACTGAGGTCTGTTAATGCCGTAAACAAGATTCCAAACAAGCCCGAAATTACCACGCAGCATACCGCCTATGGAAAGAAGAGCAAGTATGATTATCGTTGGCAGCAGCATGGGTAATGTAATATACCGTATTTGCCTTAACCTTGATGCCCCATCTATGGCGGCGGCTTCATACATTTGATTGTCTATACCGGATATCGAAGCAAGATAAATGATGGACTGGTGACCGGCAGCCATCCAAACGCCTGAGAAAACAATTATCCAACGCCAAGGGCCAGGATTTCTAGACCATGCAATCTGCTCCCCACCGAAAAATGTGACTATCTGATTGGCAATACCCATCCCATCGGGGAAAACAATCCGAACAACAAGTTGAGCGACGATAACAACAGAAAAGAAGAATGGCAGAAACATGACATTCTGATAGAATTTTTTAGAAAACTTTGACCTAAGCTCGTTGAGCATGATAGCCAATGACAGCGAAATAACATTAACCCATATTAAGAATTGGAAGTTTAGCCATATCGTGTTTCTGGTCGTTCTCCATGCTGCTCCGCTGGAGAAGAAAAATTCAAAGTTTCGTAAGCCTGCCCAAGGGCTTCTGAAAACATCAATAACATTAAAATCCTGAAAGGCTACAATAAGACCCGGCAGCGGAACATAGGCAAAGGCAAACAATAATAATGCCGCCGGTAGCACCATAATGTAATAGCCCCAGTTGCGCCGCATCTCCAACAGAAAACCATGCTTACGAGGTTTAAGTTGCGGTGTAACGGTTTTACCAGACATACTGGTTTACCGCCTTTCCAGTTTTACTTCAAGCATGTCGGGTATGACATGCATATTGCCGCCTATTTCCAGTGCCACGGGGGCGGTTTTGGTCAGGTTTTCTATGCGCACCGTATCCGGGGTCAGGTCAATTTTGAGCTTTTGCCCTTTCAGGTAACAGTAAAAGCCCAGTCGTTTCCAATTTTCTGGCAGGGCTGGATTCAACCTGATTTTGTCCCCAATCAGCCTTAGCCCGCCAAAGCCAAGGACGGCGCATTGCCATATGCCACCGATGCTTCCCGCGTGGATTCCGTCATCGGATGAATGCATATTCGGCCCCATATCGATATTGCAAGCACGCTCGAATAAGCTATACGCAAGGGCTGCATCACCCATGTCATTTGCAAGAATCGAATGTGTTGAAAGCGAAAGGGATGAATCATGCAGCGTCCTGGGTTCGTAATAATCCCAGTTGGCTTGCTTCTGCTCAGGCGTAAACGCTGCTTCCATTAGCAGAATAAGCAGCAGCACATCCGCCTGTTTACAGACTTGAATCTGATTGATCTGCTCGTGGTTATAATCCTTGTAGATGCTACCGACCTGAGCCTGGTTTTTATACTTCGTCAGGTCGATATCCTTGAGGCTCAGATATGTTTTATTTTGCGGGATTACGCCATCCTCGCGAGGCGCGGGGACATAGATTTTTTCAGCTTTTTCTTTCCAGTCGGCATAGTTCATTCCTATGCATTTTTTCAGCTCATTAAAAAGCGATGTTCCTTCTAATTTATCGTAGTATTCCATTGCAAGATGCAAATTCCACTGTGCAAAGTAATTGGTGAAGGCATCATCATCAATTTCATCTTTATACTCATCCGGGCCGATTACATTGTTAATATGAAGGAACCCGTCATCCCCAGGTTCCAACCGCGAAGCCCAAAAGTTAGCCGCATCAAATATAATTTCATAGCCATACTTCTGCATAAACTCCTCGTCGCCGGTGGCGGTGTAATATTGCCACACGCCATAGCAGACATCGCAGGTTATATGAATTTCAATAAGCCCAGTGAGAATGGGAATGGGCAAGCCTGTAACAATGTCAGCCGCACCCAGCAGCGGGGTTACCTCGCCGTCGGTAAGCCATGCGGACTCCCATGGGAATTGCGCTCCCTTATAGCCGTTGGTAACGGCTTTTTCCCGCGCCCCCGGTAGAGATAAAAATCGATATTCTTCCAATGAACGAGCTGTTTTCGGTTGTGTGAAAATATAATACGGCAGCGCGAAAACCTCCGTATCCCAGAAGGTATGCCCTTTGTAGCCTTCTCCGGAAAAAGCTTTTGCCCCGATGTTCATGCGATTATCATGAGCTGGAGCCATGATTTGCAAATGATACTGAGCAAAGCGCAGAGCCAATTGATCCTGAGGATTGGTTGACTCCACGGTAACAGGGATATTATCCCACACGATATCGCGCCAAGCTTTCGCGCTCCGGCGAGCAATTTCATCATAACCAAGAGCAGCTTGGGTTTTCAGGTTCTCAAGCCCCAAGGATTGGATTTCCGCCGTGGAAAGCCCTTCATTTTCCTTGTCGCGGGATGTATGAATCGTCGTGATTTTCTCAATTATAAGGGTCTGCCCTTTGGGTATGGATGTCTTGTAAACAGAAAAAATCTTCCGCCTATCCATTGCGATATGAGTCGAAGCCTCGGCGGAAAGCTGCACATCGGTTGTGAGCACGAAATCAATGCCGGTCTGAGTTGTGGTTTGTACAAGCTGCATATACCGTCTATCGTAGAATCGCTTCGCGCCCTCGGAAAAATGCTGGCTGCCTGAGTTGGTAATTTGACCGTTTAAGCCAGACTTAATCTCGATTTCCGATTTGCCACCCAAGGGGGTTATCTCTACTTTTTGAGCAACGGTATGCTTATTTTCAAGTGAAACCACCCTTAGAAATACCAAGCGATACCGCTCCCCAGCAGGTGAACACCATTCTATTTCACGCTTGAGTTCTCCGGTGGAAAAATCCAAACTGCGGCTATATTCATGAATCTTGCCTTGCATAAGTGAAAAAAGCTGTCCGTCCAGAGCAATCTCCATGGCAAGCAAATCAGCGGCATTGGGCAATTCGCAAACTTCGTTTTCATCAAAGCTATTGAATGTACCAGCAACGAAAAGCCCGCGACGCTCCCCGACGTACCGCTCCTCTGTAGCGGAACGCAAACCCATATAACCATTACCCAGACACATAATAGATTCACATTTGCCCAGAGCTAAAGGGTCAAACTGAGTTTCTGAAAGCACCCAACTGCTTTTTGCATCTATTCCCATCAATTCGTCCCCTTTAGATTTGTTATTTGCCTCCCTCCACCGGAAGTGAAAGGACGCAGCCTATATTTTTAAGCATATCCCACGAATATTTCAGAAAATATTTCGCAACATAAGGATATGTTGCACAATGAGAAGATAGCATCCACGATTTCACCTGTCAATATTTTTCTACGATACAGTTAACGAAATATTTTCGTAAAATTTGCACGGATAGTCTATCCGCGGTAAAATAGAGGCGGTGATTAAAATGAAACCAACAGTGAAAAGTATCGCAGATAAACTAGGGCTTTCCCCCGCTACTGTTTCTAAAGCTCTGGCAGGTCGAGCGGAAATCAGCGAAGCCACTCGTGCAAGAGTGACAGCTTGCGCCAATGAACTAGGCTATCTACGAAGTGCCGGCAACCGCCGCCGCTTAGGTGTTTTGGTCGTAAACCCAACAGATATGGAGGACGGTCAATCTTCCCTTACATTTAATATGCTAATGGGATTCCAAAAATACGCCGTAAGCCAAGATTACGACGTAGTCGTAATAAACATCTCCACCCAAGGTCAGGAATGTGATGCCCTAGACCGTATAGTGTACAAAAACCAATTTGATGGGCTATTTATCACAGGTCTAAGGAACACTGACCCTTACTATACCCAATTAGAGACTGTAGCATCCCCCATAGTAGTAATGGACATCCATGTAGCAAACCCAATGGTAGGCAACGTAGGCACCAACAGCATATCCGGCGGAGCCATGGCAATCCGTCATCTCACAGAGCTAGGGCATAAACGCATCGGTTTCGTCAATGGTCACACCGCAGCCTATATATCCCAAGAGCGGCTGGCAGGCTATCTAGCCGCCATTTACGCACAAAAAATCCCCTTTGATCAAAGCCTATGCTTTGACGGGGATTTTTCTATGGAAAGCGGCGCAAAAGCCGCCGACTATTTTGCCAAAACCGACGCGACAGCTATTTACTTCGCCAGTGACTTAATGGCACTTGGAGCAATACGGCGGTTTCTTGCCCTGGGGCATAGCCTCCCGGGGGACTTTTCTATTGTGGGATTTGATAATCAGTCCTTAGGGCTGGGCTGTACCCCTACACTTACAACAATTGCACAGGATCATGTAGCACTAGGCGAAACCGCCTGCGCGCTACTCCTGGGTCTCGTCAGCAAAATCCCCATATGTCATGTAAAGTTAGAGCCACGACTGGTGGTGCGAGAATCAACAGGAGTACTATAATAAGAAATATTGCACAAAGAACCGGTATGCTAGCATACCGCTTTTTTGTGGAATCTCACAAACTTCGGTTTTCATGCAATGAAAAAACGGGAGGCAAGCATGAAGAGACAAATGGGGAAATATTGCTACATTTACCCTGTCCCCACGGTTTTAGTAGGCACAATAGTTGACAGCAGAGTAAATTTCAATACTCTTGGAAATTGCGGCATAATATCTATGAATCCCGCCACAATCTATATTTCATCATATAAAAACCATTTCAACAATATTGGTATAATCCAAAATGGCGTTTTTAGCGTGAACATCCCTTCACATAAATCTGTAATCAAAACGGACTATTGCGGTTTAGTAAGCGGAAAAAACACTGATAAGTCAAAGGTGTTCGATATTTTTTACGGAGAATCCAAACTAGCCCCAATGATCGAAGAATGCCCCATTTGCCTGGAATGCAAAACAATCAAGCATGTAGATATAAACATAATGGATGTATTCATCGCAGAAATTACCCAATCATACATCGATGAAAGCTGTATCCATGATGGAGAAGTTGACGTAAGTTTGGTTGACCCGATAATCTATACAATGAAGGGTAATTACCACCAAATAGGCAAATGTATGGAATCACCATTTTCAATTGGAAAACAGTATAAAAAAAGCGAGGTATAAAAATGACCAGACTAGAAAACTACCTATCCGAACAAGAAAAGAAAATCCAAGAAACCCTAGGCAACGAGCAAGCCCTACTAGCCACCTCCGGCGGTGTAGATTCTTCCGTATGTGCAGCCCTTATCTCCAAGGCAGTACCGGGGCAGCTAGTCTGCGTTTTCGTAGATCACGGCTTTATGCGCATGGATGAGCCAAACCAAATTGAAGAAATGTTTTCAAACTGGAAAGTAAAATTCATTAGAGTAAACGCCCAAGACCGTTTCTTGATAAAACTTGCCGGCGTGTCGGATCCCGAGAAAAAACGCAAAATCATAGGCGAGGAATTCATCCATATCTTCGAGGAAGAAGCCAATAAACTAGGCAAAATCCCATATCTAGCCCAAGGCACAATCTACCCAGACATAATAGAATCCAGCGGCAAGCACGGAGTAGTAAAAAGCCACCACAACGTAGGCGGTCTACCCGAACGCCTGGATTTCAAAGGCATAATAGAACCCTTAGCAAACCTATATAAACCCCAAGTTCGAGACCTAGGTCGCCTACTGGGTCTACCGGACAACATGGTAGACCGCCAGCCCTTCCCAGGCCCAGGGCTAGCAATTCGCATAATGGGTGAAATAACCCGTGAAAAGCTGAACATAGTAAAAAAAGCAGATGCAATAGCAAGACAAGAACTAGACCGCCTCCCAAATGGCGACCGCCCCAACCAATACTTTGCAGTACTAACCGACACCTACACGGTAGGCGTAAAAAATGAAACCAGAACCTACGATCCGGTTGTGGCAATAAGGGCAGTAAACACAGCGGACTTCATGAAATGCGAGTACACTCCCCTGCCCCACGATGTGCTTGGACGAATGGCAAGGAGAATTGCCGGGGAAATTGAAGGGGTTAGCAGGGTGGTTTATGATATCACGGACAAGCCGCCTGGGACTTTGGAGTGGGAGTGAGAAAACAAACCCCGCAAAGCCAGTTAAATCAAGGCTTTACGGGGTCTTTTTATGTGAAGTGATAACAGTTTGATAACAAACATACCTATTGGGTCT
>Ga0131853_10027326_pt1 | contig 10246 bp, 6 predicted proteins | sample TergutLab28metaG_FD_92764 | JGI IMG/M metagenome (GOLD analysis project Ga0131853, IMG submission 92764) | Labiotermes labralis P1 segment gut microbial communities from Petit-Saut dam, French Guiana - Lab288 P1 (version 2) (version 2) | ecosystem: Host-associated > Arthropoda: Insects >... | reverse complement strand
TATATTAATGACATTAATATATTAAATATATTATATATAATATATATTTATTATATATAAAATAAATGTGATACAATAAATATATCATATTAATTGCAAATAAAATTATATATTTATTCAATGCATTTATTATATTAATGGCATTAATACAATAAATATATTATTCTATGCAATATATATTTATATATAATAAAAAATATATAATAAATATATTATATTAATGGCTTTAATATAAAATATATTATATAATATGTATTTATTTATATATATACAATATTTATTATATATAATATATAAAATAAATATATGATATTAATGACATTAATATAATAAATATAATGTTGTGTTAGACTGAGTACATATAAAATTGTTTACCGCTCATCCAGATTGTCGAAGTCGTGTAATTTTAGCTACTGACGTCATTCAGAGGTGTCATAGTATCACAAGCCAAAATCCAGCCGCAGTAATTAAGGCGCCCTGTGCGTTGTACAGGCACCGCCAATGACGAGGCACAAGCAATCAGTCGCTTCAACAAAGGACACGAAGCAATTTGTCACTGACGTGGGAGGGCTGTTCGCCTATCCGTTGGCGATTTGTCAGTAAGTCCTAACGACAGGTATTCTGTCATAACACTATTACACCTATCCTGACGGACAGGTATGATTACTATACTGATTTAATGCCAAGTCTGTTAAGTTCTACATGTTTAGGGTTAGGTTACGTCGCACTTAGCGCCGTCCAGTTTTTCGTACATTCTCAATTGCCCACTGTTCCAAACATTCAAAAGATTTTAAACATTTCAGAATTTGGGCCTGCTTCCTTTCCCAGCAGGCGCTTCGACACATTTTCTCCTAACTGTGCAGACACGTTAAGTTTCCTAAACCTTATTTTTAAATCTGAATTAACTTGGTAAACCTAGACGTAGATGGAAAGATAATATTAAAATGAATTTAGGTTATTAAAAATGTGGGCTTGCACGCGATGTATTTATGTGGATTTATGATCGAGATATGGAAAGTACTTTTGTTAAAACGCTAAAGAACTTCCTTTTTTTTTCAAAAAAATTGACTATTATTTCTGATTGTTCAATAATTTTTATACTGTTCGCTGTTATTCAAACAATATATGTAATGTACGTGTGACGTAATATTGAGGCGTGTTCGTGCAATCATTGTTGCAGTGGAAAAGCAGTAATTATTACTCATTTAAGAATGTGTGCATGAAACCTTACCGTAAAAATGCGCATGCGCCATGTTGTCGTCTGTGGCCTATCCTACTCTACTATATCATTCAACATTATCTAATAAACGGTACAATTTTATTAAAAACATTACTGAATACAAAATGTGTGTTTTGATTCCCCCCCCCCCACAACTTCTGTCCAAAACATTTCTCATTCTAAGAAGAACTGAGAGAGATATTATTAAAAAGGTATATCGGTCTTCGTGTAAATTACGTTTACTCGTGCCAGATTTTAATGAAATTTGAAATTTCTCAACATATTTTCAAAAAACCCATCGAATATCAACGAATTATTTAATTAGTATACCAACTGATGAACGCACATAAAATTTTTTCACATTAAGACACTACAATTGCTCCGACATGTTTCGATCCAAGGATCATTCTCAGGGAGCTACACTTTCCTTGCTAAAGTCTCTTTTAAAAACTACAAGGAGGATGATCCTTGGATCGAAACATGTCAGAGCAATTGTAGTGTTTTAATGTGAAATATTTTTATGTATGTGCATCAGTTGGTAATACTGATTAAACAATTCGACGATATGCGCGTTGCAGCAAAAGGAATGATCAAATATCAAATTTCATTAAAATCGATCCAGTGGGAGTCAAGTTGTTACATGCGGACGGACAAAGAGACAAATATGGCGAAGTTAATAGTCGCTATTCGCACTTTTGCGAAAGTGCATAGAAATTGTGTGGAAAATACTGTCGAAAGTTACAGAACATCTCCATTAAATATGTACTGTTACGTTATTTATTTACCTTTTTCAATGAATCTTTGCATAATGGAAGGACAATGAACAGTCGTTCAAAGCAAGCCCATGAGTTACTGAACATATGGAGTGTATTATTTTGTAATTTGTGTTACTGTCTTTATACGACACTAATTATTTCGTAAGTCTGTATTTCGAAAGAACTGTATACTGCAGTCCATATCGTACATTTTAGAGTTCTGCAGGATCAATTATATCTTTGTAGCCAAGTCCTTTGTGAGAAACTGATGGTTCCTGAGTCAGTCACAGCATTTTCTGCCATTTACCATGTTCACAACACTCCACCACCAAATGGATTCAATCCAATCGACATGCCTTTGCGTCACATATTTCAGATTATTTTTAATAATATCCCAATGATTACACCTCTGCCTCGCAGACAGTTTCGACACATGAAAATCGTGTATTTATTTTTCTGTCCATTTTGGGGTCTACTTTATTTATCATGTATTTGAACTTTAGTCAGATATATCCAGTAACCCGAAGTATTGTCTATATGTGCAGGGTATGGAAACCTAGCCCCCAGGTCACAGATCGGCAAGGTGATAACTATCATCTACGCTATCATCGGCATGCCACTGTTCCTGCTGTATCTCTCCAACATAGGAGATATCTTTGCCAAGAGCTTCAAGTGGATATACGCCAAATTATGTTTGTGTCAGGGCTGTTGCGAGGCAGCGTCCCGACGCCGTTCTGCTCGCCGCCAACAGATGGCGCTTCGGCAAGCAGAGTCAGCTGGCGTCTTCATGGAGAATCATGACTGGAGGGTATGTACAAAGCTCAAACCAATTATCAATTCTTAACCCTGAAGATGGAACCGACAGTTTGTCCCGAAACATCTGTAAGTATTGACCACTACTGGCTACGTAATAGCAGCCCAGAAGAACAAACTTATGTTTCGTGAATTTATTCGTGAAAATTCCGGGACCCTTGTCTTCAGACACGCATAATACTAGACTTCTCGAAATATTTCCTGCAGTTTTTTGTTTCTTTATTCCCGGAACCTACCAGAAAATGTAGTGAATTGCGTATCATGAAGACTGGAACGATGAGGCAGTGTTTGGACCCTGGAAAAAGGAGAAACATGGGGCTGGAAATAATTATATAATTGCCAGGTTCATGATTTATACACTTCAATAGATATTACTATATACCGAACGTAAGAATTATGGGGCAGGGAGTGAAGGAAACCTGGAATGTACACAGAATTTTAGTAGGAAATTCTCACGAGAATATTGAAATTAAATCTGAGATGTCATCTTCTGTTCTACGCTAGTGACCCAGGGCCACAACATAAAAAGAGAAAATCAGAAGCTCTATAATCTGCTGGGAAGGAGGTTTTCTAGAAGATAAGTACTGAGAAGTAATGTAATTGCATGTACATATCCCATTAAAAGAATGCATAATAAACACACAATACAAACATGGAGTTACGTTTAGTATTAATGCAGAAAATTTATAGAATCTCGAATCGACATAAACATAAACATAAAATTCCAACTGCTTGAATGAATAGGAGATTAAATTGGGGAGTGCTTGGTACCATACTTACTTACTTACTTACTTACTTAGTTACTCCATGGTGCAGAGTCCTTCTTGAGCAACTAACTGGTTTGCAGCTAGTCAAGAAATTCCCCGCATTTTATGGAACCGGAAGGTTCATTACCGCATTCACAAGTGCCCACCACCTGTTCCTACCATTAGCCAGCTCGAACCAGTCCATACCTCCACACCCCACTTCCTGAAGATCCGTTTAATATTATCGTCTCGTCTACGCTTGGGTTTCCCCAGTGGTCTCTTTCCCTCATGTTTCCCCACCAAAACTCTGTATACATATTTCCTCTCCCCCATACGCGCCAATACTCAGCCCATCTCTAAATAAACTACCTGGAGGAAAAATACGGGTAGTGAATAAAGAGGGATCTGTAAGGAAACGGCCACAGTCCATTAACCCTTATCCTGCTAATGTGGAGAATAGGGTGAGCTCTTAATAATACCAGCAAGTGGCAGATGGGAATTAACTTGGCGTTTAAAGTGTTAATTTATCTTTAAAATCACGTCAGATCTAAAGCTAACATTTGTGACGCCCTAATGGGGGCGCATCCAAAGGAGGCTTCCGGGCTGCAGCTCCCCTGCCCCTCCACATCCAAATTTTAAGTACACAGCGTTTTGATACTAAATATTCCAATTTATTTGCGCTTCAGCCAAAATCATTCACTGAAATCAGCTAACGAGTAACACATCAGAATTTAAAAAAAAAATGTATGTATATTGGAATATCTTAGACGGAACCTATACAAGAGACTAGAATTTGTGATTGAATTTAAGCGAGTAAGTCACAGAGCATGTGGTTATGTTTGTGTGTACAGAAATGTAGTTAAACGCTGGGTTATGCTACAGTTACTCTTACGAATACATTGCCAGAAAAAGAAAACAGGTCTACTTAAAAACGAAAGCGATCAACTGGTTAATAGGAAATATATGCCATCTACCTATAGCAAATAAATTAATCGTCTACAAAGCGGTCATCAACCCGATATGGAGCAACGGAGCAGAACTGTGGGGTTGCGTCAGCAAGTCCAACATAGTCATAATGCACAGATCACAATCCAAAATTCTGATAGCCATAGCAAACACACCCCGGTATGTAACAAATCATACTCTACATACACACTTTAACATCCCTCACGTATGTGACGTCATCCATGAAAGAAACAATAAACATCACACCAAACCGGAAGCCCATCCCAATCCAGTATTACAGCCACTACTACAACCTGTAAACACTAGGAGACTAAAACGATGCTGGCCTTTAGACTTGCAAGGCACCTGAGGTGACAATGCTGGATGAATACCGTACCACGTCATAGCAATATCACCATATTAGCTTATAGATTTTATTTTTCTGATTGATAATAAATAATTTTAAAAAATTACACTTACAAGATTACTTTTATAACATCATTTTTAAAATCATATATGTTTCATATATATATTTATGTAAGTTTATTCAAAATAATTGTCGGGGCTTTAACAACCTGTCATACACAATACACTTGAGATAGGAGTTTATGTATTTTGTATTTAACAGAATTTAATAGAGCATCTGCAAGTTATGTAACAAAACTTGAAGTATTGTTCTATTAAATAAAAAACACATATACTGCTATCTCAAGTGTATTGTGTAAGACAAGTTGTTAAAACACCGACAATCATTTCGAATAGCCCTGTACATATATATATATATATATATATATATAATACATTTTCAAGTTCAGACCCACTCCCCCCTCCCAATAATTGATTCTGGGTCCGCACCTGTTTCATAATATTGTATGCTTCTTGGGTGTGTGTTTGTGTGCTCGTGCGTGCGTATGAGCGTCGTCTGTCGAACTGTTAAACAATTTCCACAGAACTCGCTGTAAAAGCAATTCTGTTGGTCATCACCCAAACGCCTGTACTTCTGGTTACCTGTAATCAGTGATATCAAGGCTTATGCGCGAACTCATGACGTGGAAGCTACACTAAGGCATGTGCACTAACACACCGGGCGGCAGGGCGTCCGGTGGCCCCTAATATATGTGTCTTCTCAGCTTGGTATTTGTCTGACGCCACCATTTTGGCTCCTAGAATTTTGACTTTGTTCCTAGATTTTGTGAAAATTGAAAATGTTTTGACCGTCTGCTGTTTTTCCACTTTTTGTACGGTCTCGAGATAAGGTATGATAAAAGCCCCAAAGGAATATGCATATAAAATTTTTGAGGTGCTACACACACACCTAAGGTAACATGGTGCCTGTAGGAAAACATACGTAGCTTTTGGCTTAATGTCCATAGCAACTGAATATTTCGTGATCTTTGAGAGAAACTTGGGGCGAGTAATAACATACGTATGAATTTACGTACATGATATATCGTTCGTGTGTTCGTGGTTTGAAACATGGTCGCGATTCACATTTTTGTCTTCATTGACCACAGTTTCAACTAATATAAATCTGTACTGCTGAAAAGAAACACTACAAAGCTGAAATAAAATTAAGCACTAAAATTTACATTAGTGTACAATATAAATGGGTACAGATGGACAGAATGCTTTATGAAGTGTACAGCTATTTCTCATAGCCCATCGCTCAAGTCCTGTTTCCTCAAGAGATCCGCTAGTGAAATACAAGTTGGTTGCAGGTGCAGTATGTGGTTGGTGCTGAGAGCGTAAGTAGTGGAGAAGTAGCAGTGCAGATCCAGAACGGTGCTGGCGAGGAGCTAGAGAGCAGTGCGAGCAGCGAGAGCAGCGAGGCGTACGATCCCCAGACAGTCACCGTACCAGTCACACTGTGTCTCGCCATTATTGTGGGGTAAGTCAGGGTAAAAAGTCACGATTATAGTCCCCACAGTCGAGCTAGTTTCTGTGCTAAAATGTTAAGAAATGTAGATGCACACTTGAGCGGATACAGTAGTTGGCATAAGGCGTGGGAAGGGGAGGGGTGCAGGTGGGGGAGGGGGGGAGAGAAGCAAAGAAAGATCAGATGGAATAACTACGCAGCTCTGAAATCAGGTTTGGTGTTCGCCAGGTGTTGTCACATGCTTTACGAAGAGCGAAAGGGGTTCCAAGACTGGATCATTTTGGACTCAGTAATTATACCAAGAAATCTGAAAGTCTGCTTATGGCCACGTAGCCTCATACTCATACCCTGGAGAAGGCTGGGTCGAATTCCGGACGGAGGTCCTTCAGGTTTCTGAGAGCTTCCTGGCAAATTCCGGAATAATTTCGTTACACCACGACAGGTTTCTTTCAAATTATTCCCAGTTCGTCTTGTCAGCAACCAACCTACCGTCGACACCACACATCTACTATCACAGTCCCATAATAAAGCATTACAGAATAAGGTAGAAATTAAAACAAAAATAAACCAAAATTAAACTTCTTAAAATTTTATTTTCACGACGGAGGAAATAACTTACATAAGAGAGCTGAACTTTTACCCTTATTTCAGTATTAATGCGATACGCAATTACGGAAGGCTAAATTTTTGGAACTTTTAGCATTTAAAGTAAAAATTAGTCCCATTTCACGCCCGAGGTGCTCAGAGGGTTCCAGGAAGTTAATGTTCCCAGATTACGTGACAACGGCACAGGATGGTGGTAAGGTTGTCAGCCTTACGCACCGACCGCCTTTACCCCCAGGAAATACTCCTGGTACTCATTTCTGTTAGAAGCTGAGTCGACCCAAGGGCCATAGTGCGATCGGAAAAATTAAGTCAATGAAAAATTCCAATGACACCATCTTGAATCGAACCAGCGACCTTCCGATTTTTAGCACAGCGTAGCATTTAAAGTAGGATAGCAAAAAAATAGCAATCCCATGAGAGACATGCACAGACCCTGATGATTCCAGGAGGCTGAGGCTTCCAGATTTCAAGACAATCGGCACATGAAATTGGTAAGGTTGTCAGCCTTTCGCAACGGCCGCCTTTACCCCAAGGAAATATTCCTGGTACTCATTTCTGTTAGAGTCTGAGTCAACCCCAGGACCATAGTGCGGCCGGAAGGATTATGTCCATAAAAAATTCCAGTGACACTATCGGGAATCGAACCCGCGACCTTCCGGCTTGTAGCGCAGTGCCTAAACCAACTGCGCCACCGCGTGCCCCCCTATAATAGGATGGTAACCGTATATTTGGTAGGAAATCTGAAGTAAATGGTGGGTAGTAAAAACCAGGATTTTAAAAAGTGTGGATGAGTGCAAACAATAAGAGATATTTTCCGGAGGAGGAATTTTGTGAACAAGGCAGTGGAACTTCGAGTTTCATGATTATAGTCAAATTTTCACACCATTTGAGAAACTGTCATTTTCTGACGCCGGATACGTCCTGTTTATGGAGCGTCTTATTATTTTAGACAAAGAGTGGCTATTTGACGGGTGTCGGTGTGTTTCCTCCATAACTCTACAAAGACATGAAGCACATATACACTTTGGACCATTTAAGACATTTCTTCCTAATTTTGGGTAATTATTAATGACAACGTATGGGCCGGGTAGCTCAGTCGGTATATTGGCTGACTACGGGCTGGACGGTCCGGGATCGAATCCCGGTAGGGACGAGATTTTCCGCCCGTCCAGACCGGCCAGACATGAGTACCAGGAATATTTCCTGAGGAGTAAAGGCGGCCGGTGCGTAGGGCTGACAACCTTACCACCTTCATGTGCTGACTGTTTCGATATCTGGGAGCCTCAAACTCCTGGAACCCTCAGGGCCTGTCCAGGTCTGTAATGAGATTGCTTTACCTTTTTTTCCACTCTGCGTTATGATTCGTATCTTCAGACTGTTTAATCTTAATAATTAACCAACTTAATGCACAAAATGTTGTTTTATAACACGTTTATTATACGCCTCTACATGTTTCGAGCACTATGTTTTCATCATCAGGAGGTCAAAATTGTATTATACAGCATCTGGTATGCTCACACCTGTAGGTGGGCGTCCGGTGTGCAGGTTGAGAGAGGGCTTGTGCACCGGACGGCCACCTACAGAGTGCGACGATACCAGATGTATAATACAATTTTGACCTCCTGATGATGATCACATAGTGCTCGAAACATATAGAGGCATAAAATAAACTTATTATAGAACAAGAATCTGCGCATTAAGTTGGTTAATTACTAAGATTATACTCAGATGCACGGTCAGCAAAACATCAAAATTTGACACTGTTTGTTTTCTGCTTTAGGTACATTTGTTTCGGCGCTGTCCTATTCTCTGAGTGGGAAGGATGGGACTTCCTGGACAGTTCCTACTTTTGCTTCATCAGCCTCAGCACGATTGGGTTTGGAGACATAGTTCCTGGGGAACGAGTTATCAAGAGTCAGGCAATTGATGTCAGTTTCATCTTCTGCTCCATGTACCTGATGCTGGGCATGGCACTTATAGCAATGTGCTTCAACCTGATGCAGGAGGAAGTGGTTCACAAGATGAGGACCTGCATGCGAACGCTCAAGAACATGTTCACATGCAAGAGGCGGCTGAACAGTAACGTCCAGGAGGAGGCGTCTGGAATCAGATGACACTGTCGTGTTGGTAAGCGATCCGTTATAGGAAAATGTGTCAACAGACAATGTGTTGGGGAAGTTATTGGCAGGTGAGAGGGACTGAGTAGAGTTGGTAAGTGATCTGTTGTAGGGAAAGGTGTCAGCAGACAATGTGTTCGGGAAAGTATTGGCAGGTGAGAGGGACTGAGTAGAGTTGGTAAGTGATCTGTTGTAGGGAAATGGTGTCAGCAGACAATGTGTTCGGGAAAGTATTGGCAGGTGAGAGGGACTGAGTAGAGTTGGTAAGTGATCTGTTGTAGAGAAAGGTGTCAGTAGACAATGTGTTCGGGAAAGTATTGGCAGGTGAGAGGACTGAGTAGAGTTGGTAAGTGATCTGTTGTAGGGAAATGGTGTCAGCAGACAATGTGTTCGGGAAAGTATTGGCAGGTGAGAGGGACTGAGTAGAGTGGTAATTGGGGGTCATTATGTAGAGAAGCACTATACCACTCATGGAAAGATATTTTGTTGTAATCATATTTCCTGAAACTGAGATTTTTTAGCATTGCGGCGCGGCTGGTTTACTCATAAATCTTCTGTTCAAATTTTTTTCCACTAAAATAATACTTTTTCTCAAATTTTCGTAAAAACAGAACATTATTAAGTGTTGGTCTTTTGAGGATCGGTTAAATTTTTTTTCTTTCTCCTGTAAAATTATGTATCCGTAGGTTAAGCTAAATTGTTGTTTCATGAAAGATACTGTGCCTCAAATGAGCGCATAATGAGGAGACTATCTGCAGTCTGACTTTCCGAATGTCTGTAGCTTTTGCCATGCAGTCATTTGCCCTTTACTTAAAGTTTGGTTATAGCTTACTTCCCGTCATGGGTCGGGTAGCGTATTCGGTATAGCGACTGGCAACAGGCTGAAGGGTCCGGGGATCGAATCCCGGTGTGGACGAGATTTTCCGCACCTGTCTAGACCGGCCCTGGGGCCCACCCAGCCTCCTGTAAAATGGGTACCGGGTCTTTCCCGGGGGTAAAGAGCGGCCAGGGCTTCTAGTGCCGTGGTCAAGAAAGAGTAGAGCTATACATCTACTCCCCCTGTGGGCCGTACGGCCTGTACAGAGCCTCAGTGCCTGTACAGTAGAGCTATACCTCTACTCCCCCTATTGGCCGTACGGCCTGTACAGAGCCTCAGTGCCTGTACAGTA
>Ga0131853_10027324_pt1 | contig 10246 bp, 12 predicted proteins | sample TergutLab28metaG_FD_92764 | JGI IMG/M metagenome (GOLD analysis project Ga0131853, IMG submission 92764) | Labiotermes labralis P1 segment gut microbial communities from Petit-Saut dam, French Guiana - Lab288 P1 (version 2) (version 2) | ecosystem: Host-associated > Arthropoda: Insects >... | reverse complement strand
GTTTTTCCACGTCTTATATCCTATGCTTTCTTCTGCTGCTTTAGTAATGGCCTCTTTAATTTTCAACCAGTCTGTATCTATCTCTCCTGTTAACGGTGTGAGTTTTTCTTTCAGTCTATTCCTATACACACACACACACACACACACACACACACATACATACATGCATACACACACACACACACAAGGTGAGCATGAGGTTATCCCAGACTCAGATTAAATATAACAAAACCTGTAAAAACAATGTGCTGTGTTGCTCTGACTGAACTGCCTGCATCCTGCCACATCTCCACCAACATCTTGTGTACTTCTTCTGCCGTAACAGACTGCACAACAGTCATATCATTCGACAATGTGTACTTCACTTCTCGCTTTGAGGTAACCAATGTTCCCATAACCTGAAATAACAATAGATCGTTCAGGTACTCCAAGTTTGCAAGTAGAAACAGAAATTGTGGTCATTTAGACACAATAACAATTTTGTATCAAAATGTGAATGCATTTCATCCCACAAAAATCTAGTTTCCTTTATAGCAATGAGGCATTCATTACGTGAGGAAGCTGATGATGGGGCTGACAAAAATTGACAAAAGCAAAGGTCCACTAACACAAAAACAAAACATTACGATATAACCTCCATTGTAACAAACTCCCCCTTCACCTTTGAAGTACGAAATTCTTCTAAATAATACGTAACAAGACAGGCAATGCACATATAACCTAACAATGAGGTGTGTTTGTGAACTGGCATTGTCATGGAAAAGCAATAAGCATTACACATTCTGAGTTTATGTCTGTAGCCTTACTTATCAGGCATGCAAAGAGCAAGGGTCTTATTACATTGTCATCTGTGGCCTCTCTGCATCTACCATATTTTTCCACATTATCTCATAAGCAGCATTATTTTTGGAAAAAGAATTACTGGACATAAAATGTGTACTCGTATTTTGATTTTCTCAACAACTTGTGCCTAAACATTTCTCATTCTAATAAGACATCAGTGAGAAGCTATCTTAAATGCACATAGGTCTTCATGTAAAGTACCTGCTATTCTCGTTAGATTTTAGCGAAACTTCAGTTTTTTTCAACAGATTTTTTAGAAATACCCAAAAGTCTAATTTCATGACAATCTGTCCAGTCACCTTTCACAATTTTGTGCAAAATACCTAAAAATTACTTCCATCCTCCACAAGAAAGACACCACATGTCCATTACAAAGACAAATCAGTTTGTGTGAATGAAATAATCACTCTTTATTTTGACAATCATGTGAAACACATGCGCTCTGTGGGCAAAATTCAAAAATAGTTCACATTCAAGTAACTGGTAAGGGAAAGTGTTGTAGAGGCCACTTGAAACGTGATGGCACATGCACAGAAACCAGATTTCGTCTTTCGGCGAAACAGACGAGTCCATTGAAATCGGCCGGGGGCGTCAGTTCAGTCGACTACTGGCAGTCGAGGTGTGCGCATCAGCGGTAGTAATGCTGGATACAACATGTTCCAAGGTAGTTTGAAGGGTACTAGTTACCCACTCCATTCGCCAGTTTCCCCTTCACTTCCCCTTCCATGCATCACCATGTGCCATCACATTTCAACTGGTCTACCTTGGTTCATTCTTGGTCTTGGCCATTAGCCACTGCTCTGCCAGCTACAAGCAAATATATAATTATACAACATGCTTAAAAATCTCTCTAGCATGAGCAGTGCACGCTACAGGCTCTGCTTGGTACTAGGTTGTTTTACTAGGTTGTTTACTTTTTTTTATGTTTTGCTGATCATGCATCTCAGTGTAATCCTAGTAATTAACCAACTTGATGCACAAAATCTTATTTTATAATAAGTTTATGAAATGCCTCTACATGTTTCGAGCACTATGTGCTCATCATCAAGAGGTCAAAATTGTATATACAGCATCTGGTACCGTCACACATGTACGTGGCCGTCCCGTGCACAGGTCTCAATCTGTGCACGGGACGGCCACCTACAGGTGTGACGATACCAGATGCTGTATATACAATTTTGACCTCCTGATGATGGTGCTCGAAACATGTGGTGGCGTTTAATAAACTTATTATAAAACAAGATTTTGTGCATCAAGTTGATTAATTACTAGGATTAGGTTGTTTACTGTTTACACTTGCTGAAAATTCTGGCTATGTCAAAATATTTTTACTCAAAAGACTATTATAAAATTTAGCGATCCAGTGATTTTATTTCTTGTACAGTGTAAGGCACATTATTTATGTTCTTTCATTTGACATAAATTTTTCCTGCTAACCTCAAACAAATGTCAAATGCATGCTGTCATTCTTTTTTTTAGTTGCATTTGAAATTGCTGAAAGCAACTATTAGCTTCATTGTGTCTGTCTGTCTTTTCTGTCTGTCCGTCCATCCGTCTGTCCACATGGAACAACTCTGCTCCCACTGGAAGGATTTTCATAAAATTTGATATCCGAGTATTTTTTGAAAACATGTCAAGAAAATTCACGTTTCACTACAGTCCGACAAGAATAACAGGTACTTGACATGATGACCAGTACACATTTTTTATCATATTTTGCTCACTGCTTCTCAAAATGAGAAATGTTTCATACAAATATTACAGAGAAAATCAAAACACATAGCTTATGTTTCATAACTCCCCACCCCAAAAATCACCCTGTTTATGAGACAACGTGCACAGCCAGACAGGCCACAGATGACAATATGGTACATGGGCATTACACACTGGATACATAAGGCTACAGACACACGCTCACAATATGTAATGCTTGTTGCTTTTCCAATGCAACAATGGTTGCACAAATGAGCCTTAATGTTACATTATATGTATGTACGCTGCCTTTCTTGTTCTGGTTTCTTTCCTCTCTTCCTTCCTCCCCCCACCCCCTTTGCTCTCTCTCTCTCCCTCACCATCTCCCTCTTGTTGTATGCTCAGCCATCATGTCATATTGTGTGACCTGAGGTACAACACAGTGCAACTGTTCAATACATTCAGCATCAAAAATTTATTTCACTTCCAAGAGACAGCCATGAAGCAATCTGTGTACAACAAGACAAGGGGTAAATTCCGTAACCACAGAATGAACTATAAGAGATGTTATCACAGCACTAACACAAAAAAAAAGCAAGAACAGCAGCATATAATTCCAGAATTTCATGAACTAAAATATGCCATAATTTGATGAAGTTCACGCACAAGGTAGCCATGCTGATTTTGAGTACATAGCTAGATACGGTGTTTAGAAAACTTTTAAATGCCAAATGGGAACTTGAAATGGTTGGATATTTCAAACAAGCTGCAGAATTACATTATGGCCTCTCAAAATTCCCATTCAACATGGCCAAGAGAACAGTGCAGTTATGCCAGACAGTTGGTGGTATGTTGCTCAGAGGACCATGGAAACATCAAGGGTCGTTGTGTGTGACATAACTCAAAGTTACTGCTCTCACTCAATCTAAAATTTCTTAATTATGGAAGATAAAGTTAGAGGTAAAGTTCACCCAGTAAAAGGCCATGAAGACCCAAAAGGGGTGGATAGGTATAGCTGTACTCTTTCTTTAACCTCAGCACTAGATGGGGTTGGGTGTTCAACTCCACAGTCTGGCCGCTTTACCCAGAGGAAAAAGACCCAGTACCTAATGTATAGGAGGCAGGGTGGGCTCCAGGGGCATTCTGGATGAGTGCAGAAAATCTTGCCCCCCCCCCACCAGGAATCAATCCCCAGACCATCCAGCCCATAGTGAGTCTGCACTATCCCTTTAAAGGTTTTCTTACCAATTGTAAGGCACTTATGTCAAGACACAATTTCCCTGCTACCAAACGTACACAGTAATTCAGATGAAATGGCAAATCAGCTGTTCATGTTCCTCCCAGAATTATCCATGCTAAGGAAACAAAACAAGTGGGGAGTGTGACTTCAAGGGATACATGTCACTCTGACTGTCACTGTAAATACTGTTCATAACCTTGTCCTCTAGTGTCAGTATTTCAAGTCCTGTTGTCCTGTGCCAATGACACATCTCACAGTCAGGTGACAGAATCGGACAGTCCATTATCATCAGTCTCCAAGAATGACACAGTTATCATCATGAATAAGGAACATCAACTCAATTTAATGGCAGCAAATAAGAATACCTAGACATGATGATACACTTCCCTAAGGAGGAACCAAGAATAAATCATGCAAGAAAGCATGAACAAATCAAAATCCTAATGAAAATGTCAGAGACAAGAGAAATTGAAAACCAAAGAGCTGCAAGGGTAAAAGGAAACATTCAATGAAAATGCTTGACAAGAAGCCCATGAAGAAGAGGCTGACTACTGTTGACAGGTCTGAAGAGGAGCCTGAAGGGTCTACATATGTATAATTTGGTTTTAATAATTACTCAATTTTGAAATTTGAGTGGATTAAAGAAACAGCCCTTTGCCCAGCACTGGGAGGTACACTAACATTCATAGTACTGGGAGGTACACTAACATACATAGCACTGGGAGGTACACTAACATTCATAGCACTGGGAGGTACACTAACATTCATAGCACTGGGAGGTACACTAACATTCATAGCACTGGGAGGTACACTAATATTCTTAGCACTGGGATGTACACTAACATTCATTTCTTGGGGAAGCTGCACCTTCAATACATCGATATATCTAATTTATTTTGTTACTTAAATTGTTTAGTAGCTTGTATTATTTTTAGAGAACAACAAAACAGCCAAGTGTTTATTCAAATAATAAACTGCTAACTATTTCATCCCAATTCACCATCCACAGTAAAAACTGTCAAAGCCATCTTGTATTTAAGATGTCTTGTGTGTACAAGATGTCTTGGGTGTATTGTTGTAGTTGTCTTGTGTGTATTGTAGTTGTCTTGTGTATATTGTTGTCATCTTATGTGTATTTGCTGTACTATGTGTATATTGCTGTTTTTTACTTTGGATGCTGGACTGCTGGCTAGAAGTCAGTATTCGGAATGTCCTGCGACCGGCCACCTCAACACAGGTTTTTCTTGGTTTCCTTGTGTCTATAAGCTAATGCTGAGATGGTTCCCAAGATTCCAAGTTGCCACTACATGCTTCTCATGTAGTCCTCCCAGCTTAAATTTATTAGTAACCAATTTCATATTTTGTATACATGTAAAATAACCACTGCCACCTGGTGACAACCCAACTGCAGTTAATAAATATTATCATCAACATCGTCGTCGTCGTCGTCGTCGTCGTCATCGTCGTCGTCATCATCGTCATCATCATCATCATCATCATCATCATCATCATCATCATCTGAAGCCTGGTCACAAAATTCAAAGACCTTCATCAACATGATAAACCTCTGTGTTGATTTCCTTATAGTCTTTAAAAATGTAGTCAGTATAGCGACTTGATATGGGTTGGACGGTCCAAGGTTCGAATCCCGGTGGGGTGGCGAGATTTTTCAGACTCATTCAGACTGGCCCTGATGCCCACCCAGCCTCCTGTGCAATGGGTACAGGGTTTCTTTCCCCGGGAGTAAAGTAGACACATAGTGCTGGCCATCCGCCCCCATTCTAGTACCAGGGTGGAGAATGAGTAGACATATACCTCCGCCTCCCTTTTGTGCCTGCAATGGCATGTTACAGAATGACCTTTATCTTTACCTCACAAATGCAGAGCATTAATATTTTATGCTTTGTCCAATTCAAATGAAAATTTTTTACATATAAAACTCTTTGGATTATGTGCATACAGCAGAACCAATTTTTATACTTAAGCGTATTCTTTATTAGTTTAGTTTATTTTCCAGACAAACAAACACACAACACATATTTATTAACAATATTTTATACATCATAATAAATATATGTTGCGCATTTGTTGGTCTGGACAGTAAACTGTACAAAACGGACTGTACACACATCAAAATAAAAATAAAAATTAATCTCACTCTGTCCACCCAAAGCTCATTCTTCTAAGAAAACTCTCAAACTTGTCAGATAATTTGCTTCATCATTCAACAATTCAAAAATTAATGAAGTGTGTTAAAATAACCATGCCTATGCCAGTCACACATACAAAACACAACACGTTACACAACAGGAAGGACAAAATCACATTCATATGGAGTTAGACTCTCAAACCATATTAATAATTGACCAACAAGATGCAACACAAAGCAGTCTATTTATTATTCTGCAAGTTCACTCTACGTGTTTCAGGTGTCAACCACACCCATCATTGGGAGAACACAAAACTGTAAATACGCCATCCAGTACTGTGCAGCTACCACCCTCCAACATGGTCAAGCTTGGCCTCGTTGGAGAAAGCTAGGTGCACAAAAGATATGACCAGTACCGGAGGCTGTAGTTACAGTTATGTTTACTCCTGATGATGGGTGTGGTTGACACCCGAAACATGTACAGTGAACTTGCAGAATAATAAATAGACTGCTTTGTGTTGCATCTTGTTGGTCAATTATTAATATAGATCAGCGATGCACAAAACCATAAACATAAAACTCTCAAACCAGTCTCAGCATACTCTAACCCCCCCCCAAAAAAAATCCATTCAAATTTCCAAAAATTTAGAGATGTCATCACACCTTCTAGTTAAGACCAAACAATTCTTAATACCTTGTACTTTCACATTGACAACAATTGCTTGATCCTTTCACATTGACAACAATCGCTTGATCCATGACAGTATAAGCCAGTTACAGTAACTTCTGTTTTAACCCCTTCTGATGTATTAGTGACACTGCTAATTTTCTTCCATAGTTAGATAGAAAAATATAGCTGAGTTATTCTCTCTTCGTTTCAATGATCACATATCAACCAAATGCAGTGATCCCTTCAGTGTTTACACCAAGCAAGTGCTGCCCTCTGGCAAATAATTTTTTTTTAAGTTCATTCTGTAAATTTTGTAATTCATGCAATATTATAAGTACAAAACAGTTGATACATCCTGGACAGTGAGACGGTTCCACGCCTTATGACCAGAAATGTTTATTTCATTTCTTATGCATGTGATGTGAAATTCTGCCAATTCCTGTACATTTCCCAGTTCCTTGTATCTCACAACTCCACATAATGAAGCAGTTCGTTGTGTACTTACATTGTCAGGATGGACGATAAGAGGCACTGTTTTCCCTGACACACAATCAGTCTTAGTCTTGAGGAACGTATGTGGGTCCAATGACTTGTAGGTCACCTGACACTTACCAGATGCATCCTTTTCTGTTTGAGTGACATCTAGGATCTGGAACTGCACACAATGTATGTTAAATTATAACCATTTGGTACCTGTATCTCAGGGAATTGTACAATCAACCTGTTTCATACACTACTTTTGTCCTTAAATGAACTTTATTACTGAACTATTTGAAAACACTGTATAATGTGAACAGTTATTTAAAGAATAATAATTCGTTTGAAGATTACTGTTCGCTCTAACAGCGAATAAGAAAGTATTTAATGACAGTGATTTTACAGACAAACATGTTCTATGTACTGTAAAACGTTCATACTATTTTACAGACAAACATGTTCTATGTACTGTAAAACGTTCATACTATTTTACAGACAAACATGTTCTATGTACTGTAAAATGTTCACACTATTTGACAGACAAAAATGTTCTATGTACTGTAAAATGTTCACACTATTTGACAGACAAACATGTTCTATGTACTGTAAAACGTTCACACTATTTTACAGACAAACATGTTCTATGTACTGTAAAACGTTCATACTGTTTTACAGACAAACATGTTCTATGTACTGTAAAATGTTCACACTATTTTACAGACAAAAATGTTCTATGTACTGTAAAATGTTCACACTATTTTACAGACAAACATGTTCTATGTACTGTAAAAAATTCACACTATTTTCTTATGTTTCAAATATTTTTTCATACTTTTGCCCTTCCTTTAGACTGTTTTTAAATATGAAATTTATTTGTACTCTTAGAATCTTCAAAATTCCCATATTTGCTTAAACATGATAAAACGGAAGCAATGAAAGCTTCATTACACATTCAAGGACCTGATGAATAGTTTGAAGTAATGAAATACGAACATGGGAGAGAAGGATATTGAGGAAAATATATGGACCAACAAAGGAGAATGGACAATGGAGAATTAAAACTAATGAAGAATTGAGAACCATATATAAATCCCAAGATATTGTGACCGTAATAAAGATTTGAAGATTAGAGTGGCTTACACATGTAAGTAGAATGAATGAGATCAGGTCTGTAGAGAAGATTTTTGAAGGAAAATTAGAAAGAAGAAGAGACTCAGGTGGATAAACAATGTGGAAGACAATTTAAGGAAGCTTGGTGTGAAACGATGGAGAAAGAAAGCATTGAATAGAGAGGAATGGGCATCAATTATAAGGCCAAACTGAAAGGGCCATAGTGCTATAGGAAGAAGAAGAAGAAGAATGAAATACGAAGCAGAAAACTCTATTTTCTGTACCAAACAGTGCTCTACCTGTACCAAGCATGTACATTTTACCAAAATCACCTTTTTAAGATCATACTGCATACTAACAAATACCATTTTGATGATTTGGGTTGTCTGAGATATGACACCATGTCAATTGCTTCCCAATATTTTGAAGTTTTGAAACTTCAGGAAACATTCATCCAGTGACACAGCATCATATTCCAGAAGACCGGAACCCTCAGCAACCACACTAACACAGAGGGTATAGTACATATTCAGTGCAATGTTTTTCTGTGGCACTTCAACCCGATTCTGGGCCATGGCCTGCCCTTCCGTGGCTTTGTGATCACACTCATTGGACACACCACACTCAGTAGGACTCCTCTGGACAAGTGATCAGCTCAACACAGAGGCCTCTACCTGATAGAACACAAACACTCACAACAGATGAACATCCTTGCACCCAGTGTGATTCAAACCCACAATCCCAGCAGGCGAGTGGCCACAGACCTATGCCTTAGACTGCAGGGCCACTGTGATCAACATTTAGTGTACCAGCAATTTAAAACTGTGTCCTTAAATTACATTATTAAATAAATGCCCTACATTGAGCTTTGACATATATCTTGCTTCCCAGAGTATAATGTTTTAAAAAGTATGCTGTAGGAGTGGCCATGTTATAAAATATTTTAAGCACCCTAAATGATTTACTATGAGAATACAACCAACAAGTGCATATGAATGTATGTGAATTTATTACATTATAAACGCAGTTAACCTCCTACATGTTTCAGTCACCTTTTGAGACCATCTTTTAGGGAGGTGTTTTACAAAGGATACATTACAAAGACATCAAAACCAATGTACCAATATACAATATTAAGTTTTAAATATGTGGTTTAAAATATATGTTAAAATATAAAATACAGATAAAATTATTTGTGATAATTTTACATGACAACCATTTTCACACACAAGCTACAATAAATACAAAATTTATTTATCAATATATTAATAACCTCTACACACACACACACACACACACACACACACACACACACACATTTGTCATATTTCAGGATGGAGATATGACACACACAGAACATAAACACACCTTACTCATGTAAATTTAAACAATTTAATTTATATATATTTTAAACAACATATTTAAAGCTTAGTAGTGTATATTTGTACATTGGTTTTCATTTATTTATCTCAGTTAACCAACTTGATGCACGAGATGGCCACCTATAGGTGTGATGATGCCAGAGGCTGTGTAATGCAATTTTGACCTCCTGATGATGAGCACGTGTGCTCGAAACATGTAGAGGCATGAAATAAACTTATTGTAAAACAAAAATTTTGTGCATCAATTTGGTTAATTACTGAGATAAATATACTGAGATGCACGGTCAGCAAAACATCAAAAATTGGTTTTCATGTCTTTGTAATATATCTTTCAAAAAACACCTCCCTAAAGATGTTCACAATACGTAACTGAGTTAACAGCGTTTATAATGTAATACATTCACATCTCTTCATACACACTTGTTGGTTTCATTCTCATACTGAAGCATCAGTGCATGGAAATAATATATGTAAAATTAAATATTTCAAACTCTACATGATGTTTCACATAACATCTGCAAACCTATCAACAAACTCTACTTATATTTATACTGCTTTACAACAGTTCATGATTTATGGTAAAAAAAGGTAAAGTGCACCGTTGTACAGGCACTGAAGCTCTGTACAGGCTGTACGGTCCATAGGGGGAGTAGAGGTATAGGTAAAGGTAAAGTGCACCGTTG
>Ga0131853_10027323_pt1 | contig 10246 bp, 5 predicted proteins | sample TergutLab28metaG_FD_92764 | JGI IMG/M metagenome (GOLD analysis project Ga0131853, IMG submission 92764) | Labiotermes labralis P1 segment gut microbial communities from Petit-Saut dam, French Guiana - Lab288 P1 (version 2) (version 2) | ecosystem: Host-associated > Arthropoda: Insects >... | reverse complement strand
AAACACTGTGTGTGTGTGCGCGTGCGTGCGTATGTATATGTCTTTAAGTGGTTTTTTTATGTTATGGACTAGATTTTTCCTCCTCAGGGGTTTGTATATTTGTGTGTGTGTGTGTGTGTGTGTGTATATATATATATATATGTATGTATGTATGTGTGTATATATATATATTATATATATGTACATATATATATATATATGTACATATTGAAAAGGGGTTTGGATTTGTTGACTCGATTATCGGCCTCATAGATTTCTATGAACACCGCATGCCCTAGGAACGTATTTGTAAATGGGGTTAGTTGTTGGGGACTAGATATATCCGCCTCAGGGTCTTCTGTAAACCCTGTAACGAATCTTTGTATTCCATAAAGGCAGGGAAATTCTTATCTAGCCGACCAGCTAGTAGCTCTTCAAGAGGGGCAGTTCGTCAATCCGGTCTGTGACGTTTCTTCCGGTTGTGCAGGCGTACAATGAAGTGGTTCCCACATCAACGAAGATTTCCCTCGTAAGTTGCAAAAGCACTGCGTTTTGGAAAATGTCGATCACTTTGACGGAGGGTTTTCTTAACCGTCGTCTCAATTTTGCTTTTGTAACAGCTCATAGATTTGATTTCGTGTATGTTAGACAAGTAACATAACTATAGGGCGTCATGCTTTCTTCAGGCGATTTCAAACGCCATTCGTTTTGGACGTGTAAACTTGAGGATTTTATCCATTTAATTAATGGATGTTAGCCTGTTACTGCTCGGGAATAACTTCTGTTAATCGATGGTCGTATTTTAGGGACCGGTATTTACAATTTGATGCTACAAAATTACCTTCTTAGTGCACTGTGTTTGGAGCATTGGGGCTCAGCTGTTACTGTTGTACCATACTCACTAATCTGAGATAACACCACTGTAATTGGTTATGCACTGTGTGCAAGGGACGCATAAATAGCTAGAAAACTAAACATACAGAAAGCCTGCCTCAGGGGTTGTCTTCGCTTTAACTCTTTACTTACCTCCTTGTTCTGGCTACACATGCTGCCGAGAAGGGGTTAAGTTATAGACACAACGACTCGGAATGTGGGCTTCTGGTACGTGACGCCATGTAGCCTTGTAGATTGGTGCCAACCCGCCCTAGGAACGTAACGGCGAGATTACACAATACATCACACAGGTCTACGGTCGGGGTTTGAATACCAGCAGGGTCTGAAAGAAATGTTCTCTGTAGCTTCATGTTTAGTGGGTACGCAGTGCGCTCAGTTGAGAGCTTAGCTCATCGTAGTCTCCTGATGGGTCGTGACCTCCCGTAACAACCAAGCGAACATCTGATTATTTGAGTAGGGTACCGTGGTAGATACTGGTACTCTTTGGGTCGCAAGACCGAGTTTGGGTTGTGAACAAAAAATTGAGAGCTTCGGGTCTGATTGTTAACCTGTAATTTCTCGATGCGTTGTGGTGATGCAGTGTTAAGCCACAGACATGAATTTTCTTTTATTTGCAGATTAAACCAAATCATTTTTTTAAACTTATAAGTCGCGAATCTATCCTGAGTGGGTCGCGAAACAATTTGATAAATCTACCGACTTCTGACCCACACTGATTTCATGTTTCTTAAAGGTAGTACATTTTGTAAATGTAATCACTTGCAGTGACAAAGTAGCTATGTCGTATTGGCCGTAAAAGTTTATTTTATATTATATTTATCTATTTATTGGCTGCAATTGGGTTGTTAACCGGTGGCAGTGGTTATTTTACATGTAAACAAAACACGAAATTGGTTGCTACTAGATTTAAGTCGGGAGGGCTACATGAGAGCATGTAGTGGCAACTTGGAATCTTGGGAGCCATTTCAGCATTTGCAATCCCTATACAGGCGTAGACATACCCTGAGTTACAGGCGTTTGAGGCTGCCACATTTCAAGACTATCGGCACAGGAAGGTGGTAATGTTGTCAGCCCAAGGCACCGACCGCCCTTACCCCTCCCACCCAGAAAATACTCCTGGTACTCATCTATTAGAGGCTTAGTCGACACCAGGGCCGTAGTCGTTTTGACCTTCTTGTTGTAAAAATTGATAAAGCCTACCAGTGTTGCCAACCTCCCAGCAAAATACTATTGGAGCAGCTGAACAAAATTATAAGTGTTCGCCGGAGTTATTGTACCGTTGACAAAATTTCCTCAATTGGAGGAATACCTTGCAAAACACAGAAGAGTTCAAATTTATAAGATCATGAAGACGAACATTATTGATAAGTGCCATAACAGGACTCACAGCACTAAGCTCAGACTCATGCAGAAATTTGTAAATGCATACATCTTTAACTTCATTTCGTTAAATTCTTAAAATATATTCGTTATACCAATTCACATTTTTTTATTTTACACCTCTCCTTATTTCTGACTCCTGGGGTAGCGAAACAAAGCTACTGGCCCAATATGGGTCGCGGCTTCATAAGGTCGAGAAACTCTGGGCTAAATTATTTACTTACTTACTCCATGGAGCAGAGTCCTTCTTGAGAAGCTAACCGGTTCTCAGCTAGTCAAGAAATTCCCCGCATTGTATGGAACACGAAGGTGCATTACCGCATTCACAAGTGCCCGCCACCTGTCTCTATACCGAGTCAGATCGATCCAGACCATGCCGACATCTATTTGTTTTGAGGATTGTTGGATTCTCAGTTTTTCTGCTAACCACTTCCTCTGTAATGTTCACGCGCTACTCCGTGCCCTTTGGTCGGTTATTTCCTTATGCATAGAGTAGTGCAAGTGTTTATTTTACCTGCTGGAGTGCTGCAATATTGTAGAGTTCCTTTATGGAATGTCATTGTAACGAAACAGTAATGCGTTTTATGTGTTCACATAAAAATCACGCAGAAATTGGTTAGGAACCCTGAATGTTTTACCTGAGGAGATAAGTTGAATTTTTAATTATCTATTTACCCTTCAGTCCTAGGTTTTGTACTGTAGTGTATTTGATCACGCCTTAATAACGTCTTTTAGAGCAGGCCAGCTCAACCTTTTCTCTGACGCGGGTAAGTTAGGCAAAATGTCTGGATGCGGGCAAAATGAAATTCAATATACAGGATGAAAATTGAATAAGTATACATATATGTTTTTCAAATACCGACTTATTGCACTATTTATTTACTTGATAAAACACACGTTAAAATACGTACGTCTAATCCTTTAAAATTTTTTAATATAACACTCCTACATGGTTCAATCCTTCCGGATCATCATCAGGGAGTAAATGTTCCTATATATGAAGTTATTGAATATTTCTATATTTGTTGATGTTATTGGTATGATGGCTGCAGGCATGTGGTTGTGTAGGTTGTGTTGTGTTCGGTTGGTCTGATCGTTGCCTATACAACCACATGCATGCAGCCATCATACCAATAACATCAACAAATATAGAAATACTCAATAACTTCATATATAGGAACATTTACTCCCTGATGATGATCCGTAAGGATTGAAACATGTAGGAGTGTTATATTAAAAATTTTTAAAGGATTAGACGTACGTATTTTAACGTGTGTTTTATCAAGTAAATAAATAGTGCAATAAGTTGGTATTTGAAAAACATTGATAACATTGCACGGTAACAAAATGAAAAAAGTATACATATAATTATACCTGTAATTTTAACTATACCTTTCTTTAAATCTCGAGCTGTACAAATATACTGATAATAAGAAAAAATTGTTGAAGATGCAATTCACAACATAGGGTAGGGTGTCGCGATTATAGCACATTTTTACAAAATAAATTAGTAATGTAATATATGTCTCTATAAATAGAGCTCACAAGTTTTCATATTTGCTTGGGCATTCTAGCTCGGCTGTGCCAAGGAAGATGTTTTCTCATTTTCAGTGTCTTCGTGGGCAACGTGTTGCCTGCGAGATACGTGTTAAGCGCATGTGTTAGAATGAGCCATTTCAAATAAGCTTCAACTCCAATTGGTAAGACTTTATGATCTTTTTTGTCCTTTTAGTTTTTGACAGTAAACCTTTCACAGTTTCGTTATGTTTGTCTTCATTACAGCGGTATATTTCAATTGGTGTATAGCTCTGTTTTGCTTACCTTAATTTTAAATCATCATAGAGTGGGATAGAACCCGATTGTCATTATACTTGGCACGGCACATCTCGTAATCTACTGCCAAAATGTCAAGTTTCCGTCCGTTTTTGTGATGAGTTATGCGTGCCAGAAGCACACACAGGCACGCAGGAGCACCTTTTGTTGTATATAGGTAGTCGAAGTAGGAATTTGTGTTTCGAATGGTGTGCTTTATAGTGTACTGCGTCCCGATCCACTCAACACACTTTCTCAGGTTGTGAACAGACGGGACCACAACGGCTGCCTTTATTTCAGCGCGCCAGTGGAAATGGTAGAATGATCATTAACCCTGTTACCATTTGTGTAGGTCATTTGTTACTCTTTGGTAAGTGAAGAGCGTAGCATAGCTGGCGGACGGGCATGCTCTGCTTAGGGTGGCACCTGCAAATCCGCTGTGGCTGTAGAAGAGACTCGCTCCTAGCCCTGTGCTTAATGTTTAACCCCCCCCAAGTACAAGTTTCCTGAACAGCATGATTCAACGTTCAAAAATCTGTAAGTTACAGGCTGTGTGTTTTGTATGGGTTTTGCAGTACAGAGAGATACATCGGGTTATTTGCGTAGTGGGGTCGCGTTGTGTGAGATAGAGATTGAATTTTATATAATTTAGTTGGATTTCGGGGTTCAGAGATTATTAATGAATTCGGAGGAATATGGAAGGAAGCGGCAAAGATGGTGAATTTGTTTGCGCTTTCGCGCATGTCCTGCACCTTCGGAATTAGTGCATTTTGTAGTGTTTCGTCTATGGAATATACCTTCATTTTGTTTTGATTTTGACTGCTGACTGTTTTAAAAGAAAAAAACCAGTAGTTAATTATTTTAGATAATGCACTGTGGCGTAAATTGTATACCAGGACGTTGTGGGCGGAAGTTGTGGTTTGATTACTAGTTTTTGTGCAATACTGCAGTTTCCAACTACACTAAATTTGATGGATATAACCTCGAAGTTTCACATTGTCGTTATGTTTTAATCTGTTAACACATAAAAATTTCCTAATACGTAACGGCGTGTTTGTGTCTGACTCCATTTAACGCTGCACATATATTTCTCGGATGCCATGAAACTGAAAGTAAATATATTTAACACTTTCATTGTGTTGTTTTATGTTGAACAAAAATGTCTTACGACAAGTGGCTTATTTTTCGAAACTCTTTTACTACAAAGACGGGGAACGGTAGCACAGTGGTTAAGGTGCTGTGCTACAAATCGGAAGGTCGCTGGTTCGATCCCAGCTGGTGTCATTGGAATTTTTCATTGACGTAAAATCCTTCCGATATGAAGTGTCGGTAATCTTGACCGCACTTTAGGAGTGACCAAAATGAAAGTTGTAAGTTTAAAAATCACACATATGTCGGACATCACTGCATGGTCGGAAATCTTCCTGTTACAGTTCCTGTGATTCGGGGTGGGGTGTCGGTTATTAGAAAAGTGAAATATGTCGGCAGTATGCCGGAACCGATATCTTTAATATTATGATGGAAAACATGCCGAACAAGTGCATTTGTTAATTAAAAAACAGGGTGACACGGGGTGGGGGGGGGTGTTTAGAGGTAGAGCTGCCGTCATTATTAACATCGGCACTAAGCGAAGGTGAATGGTCGCCTCGTCTGGGTCGTTTTTACCCACGGGAAAGGAACCCGGTACCCGTTAAATAGGAGGCTAGGTGGGTCCCAGGGAGGTTTGGACGTTTTTAGACGAGAAAAAAATCGTGCCTCTACGCCGATTCGAACCCCGGATGTTCCAGCCCGTAGCCTTGTCACCATAGCGATTGCGCTACCTAGTTACCGGAACAGCGTTTTGAGAGACCTCGTTTAGAAGCTGTATGCAGCATGCAGTGTCGTGACCTGTAGTTTAAGGGAAGTAGGACGCTGCATGTGTGTGAATTGCACAAATGATAAAACAGTGTGATGTGGACGGTGGACACATTGTGACCCATTCTAGCGGAAGAAACGCGAACTAATCTGGACTGGAAGGAGTTTTAGCTGAAATAAAACGATTCATTGTAACGTCTTGTTGTTCAAACACAGTGAGTTATGAAGGCGTTTCTGTCGACTGCATAAAAGCTTATTTGGGGAGTGGAGGTACAGCTCCTTCCATTCTTAACCTCGATACTAGGTGGAGGTGAATGGTCGACTTGCCGCCCCGGCCATTGCACACGAGGCAAGGAACCTTGGCACGTATTGAGTAGGAGGCTGGCCGGGCTTCGTTTTGCAGTAGAGAAGGATCTCTTGACCCTATCGGGATTCGAACCGCGGTTCGTCAATACTGTACTATAGTCATTACTCCGACTACGCTGTCCGTTTTCCCCCAGTAGACCTATAGCAGCGAAACTGTGAAGTCTGAGTGCACATATTTTTCCAGTAGGTTGATCTGTTATACCTGTGGTTCCCACAGTGTGCTTCGCGGATCCAAGGGAGCCGCGACCTGTTCCTGGGATATCCATGGATACATACCTGTAATGGCTACTTTTAAGTTTACTTGCTTTTTAATTGAAGGATTAATGTTCTGTTAAAAATAATCGCGGAACTTCTCTACTTGGTGGTGTTTATTTCACATGATCGGTAGAATGTCTGTATTTCTTTAATAAGTTTTTTAGAGTATCTAATGAAGAAACGTCCTGTATCCACGCAATGAGGGACAGTCGGTTTAATTAAGGTCAAGTCATGCAACGTATTGTTATGCATGCTACTGGTATGTATTCGTAGGTATCCAAAATCAACTCTGAGATATAAATTTTTAATTTTGGAAACCTATCATCCGGACACTGTATTTACGTGAGCAAGGATGTGAGGACCAGTGGTTATTATTCGAAACCAGAAGGGGTCCGCGAGAAATGAAAGTTTGGGAAACACCGCTTTAAACGCTTCATTGTTCTTAATGTGCAATTGTTGCAATGTGAATCCGCATTACTGGCATTGTTTCATATTAATTATCCCAAAAAGCAAATAGTGTGTTCAACGGGCCTAAGGTATGTTTGAAATATATCGAAAATATGTGGCTATGTAATAACCTTCCGGTTCCAAAAAGGGCGGGGAAATTTTTGATTCGCTGGAGGACTCTTAGTGTCTTAAAAAGGGTTGCGGCTTGGAGTTCAGTGGGTGGATATAAAAGTAGGTTTATTGATAGGTAGGTAGATGGACAGACAGATGGACAATTCGGTAGGTAGGTAGGTACCTAACTAGCTAGATACATATACACGTAGATAGATGTCTGTATGGGTAGAAACGTATAGATAGATAGGTAGATTGATGGGCAGGTAGATCAAGAAGGATGAGACAGCGAGAGCACATTGACCAATTTTAAATGTATGAGGAATGCGTACAAAATTCTGGTCAGTCAACCACTCTGTAGACATACGCGCAGTCAAATATTTCCCCCATTTTATGGAACTCGGAAGTTTCTTTTTCATATTCACCAGAGCTCGCCCACTGGTTGCTGTCCTAAGCCAGAATAACCCAGTCCACAGCTTCAATCGTATTTAAGACCCATTTAAATAATATCCTTACAATTACACCTGGAGCGTGGAAGCACAGTGATCGTGTTCGGGCTGTAGTGACACGATAGTAAACTTCTGGATTCCATAAAAGGAGGTAATTTTAGAGTAGCTCTATGACGGCGTCGCTATGTTGTAGGTAGCTACTGTTACCAGACTTCACGGTGCATATCGCAGGGGTGTGTATCCTTCCTGTTCAACATCATGAGGACCTGAAGTCTTAACGGCTCTTGTCTTTTCAAGATCTCCGCTGCATGGAGTTAGTGCACAACAAAATGTGAAACTACGCTGGAGTTCCGGTAGCTGTGCTAGACTGGGCAGCGGGCAGACCGACCCACCTGCCTGTTACAAGTGCCGTTATTCCGAGGTAATCAGTCCGTTGTTTCGTTGGGAGCAGTGACTGCGGTAGGAGCCATAGGACTTGGTAAAAAGAACAGCGGTACTGTACAAAGCACTGGCTCAGAAGACCATAACATTGTCAGGAGATTAGTCGCCTGCCTCTCTACGTGGAGGGTCGTGTTCGACTCTAGGCCGGTTTATGTCAGATTTGTTTTTGACAAAGCAGCACAGGGACAGGTCCTCCGAGTACTTCGGTTTTTCCCTGTCGATATCGTTTCACATTTGCTCCATACTCATCTTCGTCTACACGTTGATCTTACCAGAAGGACTCACGGGGACGTTCCGAGAGCAGCGCTTGGCAGAAATCGGGAAGCATTGGATAGAAAACTACTTTCACTAGCTCTAACTTCCTGCGCGGAGTGTTTTTGGTCAGACTGTAGTCTGCAGCGAGACTCCTGCTTTTTTCACCACCCTGGTACCTTCCATCTGAAAAGAGGGTGCTCTTATTATTTACATGCGCCTGTAACGTTCCCGAGTGTTGCAGTGTAAGGGCTGTCATTCTTATGTGTAAGAGTTCTCGGGTTCTGACGAAGAGGTTGTTCATCCTCACTTTCTTCCTTCGTTTTCGTGACATCCTTGTGAGATAATCACGAGGAGGCTGTTATCGTGATTTTTTTAGCTTATCTAGGCGAGTGAAGGTGTGGCAGTAAATAGACCACGATTTTGAAATATTTCTGATAGATAAATCATGCTAATAGGAGATAAATAATTCCCCATCATTTCGCCAGTAATAACTTTTGACCGAGTTACAGCTTTTCTTTATAATGTGTAATAATATAGTGGCATTGGCAGTCACTCTAACGCCATATCCACTGAGGCCTGTAATCACGGAGTGTGGAAATGGAGAAAGTGCGAACTATCAAAACAGCACTAACCCTTCCAGTGCATGCGCCACGAAATTCGTGTAATTGATATATTGTTCAGTCTATTTAATTACAAAGCGTCCGTCTATATGATCGTTGTTAATTTATTTTTATATATACAAAGATCCAATATACAGTAGCATGTAGGAATGCTAACTGGATAATATCTTGCGTGGGAACTGCCTTCTAAAACACGCTATTGAAGGAAAGATAGAAGGCACAAGAAGACGAGGGAGAAGACGTAAGCAGCTAGTGGATGACCTGAAGGACACGAAAGGATGCTGGAAATTGTAAGGGGTAGCACTAGATCACACTGTCTGGAGAATTCGCTGTGGAAGAGGCCATGGACCTGTTGTCAGCCTGCGTAATGATGAGATATGAAGATGAGATTCATACAGAATAGACATTTAGGCCTACTACACTAAGTAACATGGTGATTTTTCTTTTTCACCCTTCACACAATATTACCCGGTCAAACAGGCTCGTCGTATAAAGAAAATGTCACTTCATAGACCAGAACTTTTGATATTTTCATGATGGTGAAAGATGAAACACAGTATAGTCTGGTTAGTGCTTATCGACGTTTCGGAGGAGCGTACTATATCGGTCTTCAGATTAAAGGACATTGATTATAAATTTGTTGTATGTTCATTGAGTGCTATGATTTGAGAACTTTGGAGTGAGAATTCCTTGATGTGAACGAAAGTAGAGGCCTTTAACTTATAAAAGTGATAAAAATATAAATTACTAGTTATATAAAATAATTGTTGCTAAACATTCATGATATGAGTGAAGTACGTCTGCTTCTCTGTTCATTTGTGTGGTTGTAAACATCACCCGTTTATTGACGAAGATCGGGCGAAGCCTGGAGCAACGGCTGCCGCGTTGCGAAACAAAGCATTAATAGAGTGATGCTGTATAATTTTGTTCCGAGATGAAAGCAAGGATTTAATACGTGTAAAGGTGAAGTCCTTGTCCTTAATTAAACGTTACTCATTAAGACTTGTTCGGGAGTAGATGAAGGCTGTGTCTCCGCGCATTCTTAAACTCGGCACTGACGGCCACTTTACGCCCCAGGTGATGTAACTCCTGGGAAAGAGTCTGCGATGCACTTTGGATAGGAGGCTGGATGGGCTGCAGTATTTGTCTGAGCGTAGTGGTGTGGACAAAAGTATCTGCCCTAACCATATCTCATTCACTGTCCGGACTGAGGTGTACCTGCCGATTGACTTGCGGAAAAATAATTGATATGGAAAATAATGTAAGATTTTTCCTCTCCTTACTCTCGGACGGGGGGGGGGGGGGGGGAGCACAGGGGGTAAGGGGGTGTGCTACAAAATGGGAGGGGGCGCGTTCCGTCCCAGCTGGGGGCCCTGGATTTTT
>Ga0131853_10027321_pt1 | contig 10246 bp, 29 predicted proteins | sample TergutLab28metaG_FD_92764 | JGI IMG/M metagenome (GOLD analysis project Ga0131853, IMG submission 92764) | Labiotermes labralis P1 segment gut microbial communities from Petit-Saut dam, French Guiana - Lab288 P1 (version 2) (version 2) | ecosystem: Host-associated > Arthropoda: Insects >... | reverse complement strand
TGTGTGTGTTTTTGGAGTGTGTGTATGTGTGTCTGTGTTTTATTTTGGTGCGTGGTGTGTGTGTATGTCTCTGTGTGTGGTATCTGTGTGTTTGTTTGTGGTGTGTGTGTTTGTGTGGTGTGTTTCTTGTGTGTGGTGTGATTGTTTGGTGTGTGTGTGTATTGTGTGTTTTGTATGTAGTTGATATGCGTGTTTGTAGTGTGGTGTGTGCGTTATTTGTGTGGTTTCTGTGTGTGAGTGTTTCTGCTGTATGCGTGTTTTGTGTCGTTTTTGTGTTTGTGGTGTTTGTGTGTGTAAGGGTTGTGTAAATTTGTGTTGATTTGGTTTATGAACGTTTTTCGTGTATATGCTTTTTGAGTGGTGTGTGTGTGTTGTGACTCTGTAGAGTTTGTGTGAGTGTTTGATTTGTGCGTGTGGTGTGTTTGGTATTGTGTATTGTGTGTTGTTGTCTTCAGGTGTTTGTGTGGTATGTGCGTGTTCGGTGTTTTTTTGTATCTGTGTATGTGTGATGTGTGGGTGTAATTTTTGTGTATGATGTGTGATGTGTGTCGTTTTTGTCTTTTTTCTGATGTGTGTGTTTGTGGTCTGGAGTGTGTTTTTTGTTTGTTTGTGGTTTGTGCGTGTTTGGTGTGTTCTTGTGTGTCGTGTCTGTGTGTTTTTGTGTTGTTTTAGTTGTGAGAGTTTTGTGTGTTTGTATGATGTGATGTGTGTGTTTTTTGTTTTGTGAATTTGTGTGGTGTTTTTGTGAATTTCGTATGTGTGCTTTGTATGTGTGTGTGTTGTGTGGTGTGTGGAATGTGTTTTTGTTTATGGTGTGTGTTGTGTGTTTGTAATTTTTGGTGAGTTTTGTGTGTGCGTCGTGTTTGTGGTGTGCTTATGTGTGTGTAATGCGTGTGTGGAATATGAGTTAACGTGGTGTGTATGTATTTGATTTGTTTGTTTTGTGTGCGGTTTGTTTGTGTGTGTTGTGTTGGTGTGTGTGGTGTATGTGTTTGTTGTGTGTGTGTGTGTGACGTATGTGTGGGGCGTGTATTTGTTGTGTGTTTTTTGTGGTGTATGTGTGTGTTGTGTGTGGGATTGTGTGCGTTTTGTGTGTGTGTGTGTGTGGTGTTATTGTAATGTGTGTATATGGTGTTTGTTTGTGTGGTGTAGGATGATTGGTTGCATGTGTGGAGCGTGTTGGTGTAGGTGTGGTGAAGTCTGTGTTGGTTTTGTGGTGCTTTTCGTATGACTTGAGATAGGATTATGTGTTTTCTGAGAGATTTTGTGTCGTTTGTTTGGGATTTTTATTTTGCTGTGTGTGTGCTTTTGTGAATTTTTGTGTGGTTCTTTGAATGTAGTTTGTTTTGTGTGTTTGTAGGTGCGGTGTGTCAGTTTGGTGTGTATGTGAGGTGTGAGTGTGTGTGTTTCTTTGTGTGTTGTGATTGTTGTATGTGTGTGCATGTGTGGCGTATGTATGTGTTTTTTGTGTGTGTATTATATGTGTTTGGTTTGTGGTGTTTATATTTTAGTGTGAATTGTGTGGTGTTTTATATGTGATTGTGTATGTGTGTGATGTGTGTGTGTGGTTTGTGTTGTTGTGTGAATGGTGTGAGTTTGTGTTTATTTGGTGGTTGTGTGTGGGGTTTATATGTGCGTTTGAATTGTGTGTGTTGGTGGTGTTGTGATTGTGTTGTTTATGTTTTTTATGTTGTGTGAGTTTTTGTGTGCTTAGTGCTTTTGGTTTTTGTTGGGTGGGCGTGCGGTGTCCGAGGTGTGTGTTTATGTTGTGTGTTTGTGATTGAGGTGTGTGTATTTGTTGTGTGTGTGTGAGTTTGGAGTGTTTTTGTTTATGTGTTTTAATTTTTTCGTGATGTATGTGTCTGGTAATGTGTGGTGTAAGTATGAGGTTGTGTGTGAAAATTTGAGTGTGTGTTGGTGTGATTTTGTTTTTCTCTTGTCGTGGTGTATTTGTGTGGTCTTTTCTTGTGAATTTTGGATTTGTTTTGTGTGATTTTGTGAGGATTTGTTATGTGTGTTTTGTGTGTGTGCGTTGTGTGTGACTGCTGTGTGATATGTGGGTGGTGTATGTGTGTGGGTGTGGGTGTGTGTTTGTGTGTGAGTGTGGATAGTTGCCATGGAGGTTTGTGCGCTTGTGTGAGATTGTGTATTGGAGTTTTACCCATTTGCTTCTGTGTGGTATGTGTGTATGAGTTGTGTTGGTGTAATGTGTGTCGTGTGTATGTGGAGTGTGTGTGTGTGGGTTGTATGTTTTGTGTTTGTGTGTACGGTGTGTGATTAAGTGTGGTTTGTTTTTTGGTTTATTTGTGGGTTTTGATGTGTATTTATGGGATGTGTGTTAGATGTATGGTCTTTCTTAATGTGTGGTGTGTGTGTTTGTATGTGTGGTTTGTTTTGTGTGTTTTTTTATGTTTGTGTTTGTTTGGCGTGAAATTTCGTTTTCGATTTTATGTATGTTTTTTGTGTGTTCGATTGTGTTGTATCTGTGTGTGTGCGTTAGGTGTAATTTGATTTATGTGCGTGTTTGGTGTTTGTTTTCTGTTTGTGTTTTTACTGTTTTGTTTGTGTGTAGTGGAAATTTGTGGTTTGTGTGGGTTGTGTGTAAATTGTGTATTTTGTGTGTGTGTGAGTTTGTGTGTTTATTGTCTCAAATTGTGTATGTAAGAATATTTGTGGGTGTGTGTGTGGTATGTTTTGTGTGTGTGTTTTTGTGTGTGGTATTTGTGGTGTGTTGTGTATGTGTATGGTGTGTTTTGTGTGTGTTTGTCGTGTGTGTGTGTTGTTTTTGTGCGTATGTGAGTTTTGTGTGTGGTGTGTGTATGTTTCCCTGTGTGTGTTGTGAGTGAGTTTGGGTGGTTTTTATTTTGTGTTTTGTAGTTATATGTGTATGGTGTTTGTGTGTGTGGTGTGTGTGAGGTGTGTGGTGCGTAGGTTGTGTGTGTGTGTGTGTGTTGTTTTTTCTGGTTCCTGTGTGTTTGTTGTGTGTGTGGTTTATGTTTTTCTAGTATGAGTGTGTTGTGTGTATGTGTGTTAATGGTGTGTGTATTGTGTTGTTGTGGTGTGTGTGTGGTTTTTAGGTGTGTAGCGTGTTTGTGTGTGTTTTGCTTTGTGTATTGTGTGTGGTGTTTTGGATGGAGTGGTTTATTATGTTAGTTTTTGTGTGTGTCTTTTGTTTTTTGTGTGTATGTGCTTTGGTGTATGCGAGATAGTGTGAGGTTTGTGTGGAGTGTTTGTGTGTTTGTTGTGTGTGTGTATTTTTTGTGTGCTGCTGTGTGTGCGTGTTGTGGTGTGCATTTTGTGTTGTATTTGTGCTGTGTTTGGTAGTGAGTGATGGATTTTTTATGTGTTTAGTGTTTGTTTGTTTTGTGTGTGATTTTTTGTGTTTTCTTTGAATGTGTTTTTTGTGTTTGGTGTTTGTGCTTTATGTGTGTCTGTGTGGTTTGTTTTGCGTATGTGTGTGTGGATTTTGTGTGGTGTGCTTCGTTGTGTGTGATGGTGTTTGTTTGTTTGTTGTGCTTTTTTTGTGCTTTTTTTCGTACGCATGTGTGGTGCGTGTTTGTGCTGTTTTTGAGTGTTTATTTTATTTGTGTTTTTCGTTTATGTGGTATGTGTGTGTGAGTGTTTTTGCGGGTCTGCATATATGTTTGATATGTGTCTTTTTGTGTATATCTTTTAGTTGTGATTATGTGTTTTGTGTGCTATGTGTTTTTGTTTATGTGTGTGGTTTTTGTGTGGTGTGTGCGTGTGTGTATTCTTCGTGTGGTTTGTGTGTGTGTGGTTCGTGTGCGTGTTGTTTTTGTTGTCTGGTGTTTGAGTTTGTATGTGTGTGTTTAAATGTGTGTGATTTTTGTGCGTTTGTGTGTGTGTGTGTGTGTGTAGTGTGTGGTAAGTGTTTGTGTTTTTTGATGTGTGTTTGTGTGTGGTGTGTGTTGAATCTTTGTTTTTAGTATGGTATGTGTGTGGTTTGTGTGTGTGTGACATGATGTATGTGTATTTGTGTGTGTAGGAAACGTGCTTGCATATTATTTATTTGTGGTGCTTATGTGTGCGCGAGCGTGCGTGTGTGTGGTGTATGATTTTTTTTGTGTGTGGTTTGTGTTTCTTTGAGTTTTGTGAGTGTGAGCATTTGTGTGTAATTTGTTTTTGGTGTTTTGTTGTGTGTTTGTGTTGTGCTTTTTGTGTGTGTGTATGTGGTGTGTGTTTGTATAGTTTGTGAATAAGTAATTGTGGGTGAAGTGTGTTTGTTGTGTTTTTGCGCATGTGCGTGTCTGTGTGTGTGGTGTGTGGTTTTTGTGCGTGTGTGTTATTTGCGTGTGTGTATGTGGTGTGTGTGTGTGAGTGTGTTTATTCTGTGTGGTGTGTTTGCTTGTAGGGCGTCATGTTTATTTTTGTCTGGTGTGTATGCTGCTCGTGTGTGTGTGATGTTTGTGTGTTTGTTTTGAATTTGTGGGTGTTTGTTTGTGTGATGTGGTGTGTTTTTGGTGTGTGTGTGTGCGTGTTGTGTACGTATTTTTGTGTGGGTGTATAAGGTGTGTTTGGTTTGTGTTGTGTGTGTTTTTTGTGTGCATATATGTGTGTGTGTGTAGAGTGTGTGCGGATTGTGTGTGCATGTTCGGTGTGTTTATGTGCGTGTGTGTGTTTTGGTGATTTTGTGAATTGTATTATGTTTTTTGCGATGTGTGTATGTATGTGTGTGTTCGGTATGTGTTTTGTGTGTTGTTTGTGTGGTGTTTGTTTGTGTGTGCGTCATGTGTGTGCGTCTCTGTGTGGTGTGTGTGATGTATGTGCCGTGTTTTTGCGGCGCGCATGTGTTTGTGTGTTGTATGTATAGATGTAGTGTAGGTATGTTTGGTGTGTTTGTCTTGTGTACGTGTGTGTGCTGTGTTTGTGTTGTTGCGTGTGTGTGTGCTCTGTGTATTTTTTCTTTGTTTGTGATTTTTATGTTTGTTTTTGGTGTTGTGTGGTGTTTGTGTGATGTGTTTTTGTGATGTGTTTGTTGTGTGTATGAGTGTGTGAGTGTGTGTGTGTGTGGTGTGTTTGTTTTGTACATGTTTTTTGTGTGTTTGCATATTTGTGTGGTGTTTGTGTGTGTGTTTATTGTGGCGCCTGTGTGTGTGATGTTTGTTTGTGTGGTGTGTGTTTTGTGTGTTTGTGGTGTGTGTTGTTTCTGAGTGTTTTTTGTTTTGTGTTTGTTGTGTTGTTTGTGTGTTTGTTGTGTGTGTGTGTTGTGTTTGTGTGGGGTTGGTGTTTTGTGTTAGAGTGTTTGTTATGTGTATGTAGTGTTTGTGTATGTGGTTTGTGTTGTGCTTGTTGTGTGTGCTTGTTATGTTGTGTGTGATTGTGTGTCTGTTTTTTTGCGTTTTATGTAGGTGTGTGCTTTTTTTATTTTTGTTTGTTTTTGTGTGTGGTTTCTGTGTTTGTTTTTGTGTTGTGTGGTGTTTGGTTTTGGTGTTTGGTGCGTGAATGTTTGTTTGTGTTGTGTATGTGGTGTTTGTGTATGTGGTATGTGTGTATTTTGTGTCTGGTTCTTGTGCTTTTGTGTGTGTGTGTGTTTTTGGTTTGTTTTTATTAATTTTATTTCGCAGATTATTCAATTACAGAAGGCAATGCTACATGCTTGTTATTGCTTTTTTAAGCTACTTAATTTTTTTTATGTATATGCTACGTATTTTATTTCCGAAGCACAGTTCTCGTCGTAATGCACGCCTGTTTCAGCCTGTTCTTTTCGTGCTAAAATGTGTCAATACATATTTAAATTTCAGAAAATTTTGGAAACTATTGTGTAATTGTTTTCTAGGTCCCAGTTGTATATGTTGCAATTTCCTCGTGCCTTCTTTATCCTTCTCTTGTATTTGCGCATATTCCCATATTAATTTGTCATTGGTCTTTGGACCCATTCTGCTCACGTTTTCCGCGTCTTCTTTGATTTTGGATCTATAGTAGTACGATCTCAGTGTGCCATGCCCTGTTACCATCGTAGAAAGCTTTATCCCCATCTGTAGTTTTTTGTATTTTCTTTCACCTATGTCTGGAAAAAAATATTTTCTTTTTTCCCCTTTTTTTGAAACATTCCATTCTTTTTGCCACTTTAATTCACCTTCTTCTTTTATCACTTTTATCACAGCACTTTTCGGTATTCTACTTTATGCGGTTTTTCCATCTCTTCGACTGGCTGCCTTTTTCGCTAGTTGGTCTGCCGTCTGTTTCCGTAAGTTGTTGTTGTGTCCATTCACCCAGGTGAGTTGGATAGACAAGTTGTCCTTCTCTTGACGTTTCACTTCTTCTCGTATTTGCTCTACAAAGTGCTGGTGATTCCTAGGATTCGCAATTGCATCTAAAATAATTTTGCTATCCGTATGTACAGCTGCGGACTTTTGTAGTCCTTGTATATGTCTGCCTCCCGTAGTTTCTCCAAAGCCTTAACTATTGCCAGTTTATCTGCCTGGTTGTTGGAGCACTCATCAGCCAGTCTATATATCAGTTGATGCGGCAAGAGGTTGTTCTCGAAAATTGCAATACCGGATTCGACTCCACCTGAACTTTTGCTGCCATCTGTATAAACCTCAACCGTGTTTTCTCGTCCCTCTCTTTTTTTTTTCATTTGTGGTGCGTCAGCTGGATGGTTCCATTGGCTGTAGTGTTTTGGGGCATAATACTGTTCGCTTTTCTCGTTTCCTCTGGTATTATAATATATTATTACCTGACTTTCCAGTTCAATGTGTAAAGGGGTCATCCCTGTTAGTACGCAGAGAGCCTCACGGGAAGGGGTGCGGTATGCTCCAGCGACTTTGATATTTATCAATCTCTGCACCCTTTTGAGATTTATGGCCTTATGTTTTTTCTTTAGACACTCTATTCATACCGGTGCTCCGTAAGCTAGAAAGGGTAGTATTGCCCCGTTGTATATAATCCTTAGAACGTCGTGTCTCATTCCCCAATTGATTTTAACAGACTTAGAGAGTGCGTGAACAATCTTTTGCTTTTCCCTGTAATCTTGTCTATATGTTGGTTGAAGATAAATCTCCTGTCAATGGTGATGCCTATGTATTTTATTGTATCTGCCTGTTGTAGTTTCTTGTTATTAAGGAAAATTTTAATATCTCGTCTATTCTTGGGTTTTTTCTTTGTTATTATCATTACTATTGATTTCTGGTCGTTAAAACTCATTTAGTTGTTTCTTGCCCAAATCGCTATCTTTTGTGTTTCAATATTGGCGTAGTTTTCAAATTCTACTTGATTTGATCCTTTAACTAAAATCATCTGGTCGTCAGCTTATTCTATTACTTCGGTGTTCTGTCAGTACTCTAAATTTAGTAAAGAGTTGTATAAAATGTTCCAAAACCCCGGGCCAGATGCTGAGACCTGTGGGCACCTTTTGCTAATATTTCTTTGCGTCATATATTTGTGCATTGTTAAAAAAGCAGTCCTATCCTTAAATTAACCCCCGCATAGTTTGTAGAAATTTCCCGAACATCTTAACTGCCTCAAGGGTGCCAAGAACCCAGGCCACCAAGCAATATCGAACGCTCCTTTTACATCTAAACTCATTGCTGCAACGTCGCCATTGCTGCTCTGCACATTGTTTTTTTAAGGCCATCACAGCTTCCACAGTGCTTCTCCGTGGAGTGAAGCCATACTGATTTTTTTTCATCAGATTTTTGGAGTAAACACGATACATTATCCTGCTGATGAGTACATTCTCGAGCGCCTTGGCTGCAGTATTAAGCAGGCTTTTCGGTCGATACTTTAACATATCCTCGCACGTTTCTTTCCCTGGCTTCACAATGTTATAAGTTTTGCTGTCTTCCATATTTCGGGGAAACACGCCTTCCTCAAACACCCGTTGTACATTGCTGTGTTGGACTTTGGCAGTAAGTCATATGCGCATTGAAGAATATCTGACGTTATCCCAGCTTCACCTGGAGCTTTATTCCTGTTCATCGCGTATATAGCGTGCCGAATTTCTGCAGTCGTAAAGGGTTTGTCCTATTCGGTTGTAACTGGTGTTTCGTTCTGTGTCCTTATTAATTTGTAGTAGTCATTGTAGGTTATTTCCTCGTCTGCCAGTGTGAAGTGTTCCATCATGACATTTAACGTCTCTGACATGCCGAACGTTACTGTTCCGTCAGGCGTCCTTATAGTTGAGAGTGTGCTGCAGCTCCTCATTTTAGCGGTTGCCAGCTTGTATATCATATTCCAAGGGTTTGCCGACGTTGTAGTGTTGCAATATTGTTTCCACGACTGTACCTTTGCTTTCATTAGAGTGGCTTCTTACTTCCTTTTCTCCTGCAAGTATTGGAGTTTCCATGTTTCCCGCAAGTTGCTGTCCTGTAGTGTTCGCTGTTATCGCCTTCCCATGGCGTTTATTTTCTTTCTCATTACAGTAAGTTCTCCCGTCCACCAGGGTACCGACTTGGAACCGATAGTTTTTGCATTAATTGCCTTACTCTAAACAATTTCTTGCTTGCCGCCACTATAGAGTCTTGATATTCCCTCACCACATTTTCTGTATCCGAATCTAAAGCCAGTATTTCGCAAAGTGTTTTTTCTAAATCCAGTAGTTCCCTAATACTGAAGTTGTTTTCCATTTCTTTTATAAATTTGTTCTCGAAGTGTGGAAAGCCCATCTCGCTGGTTATGTATTTTAATCCTTTTTAGTCGAAGTCATGAAATATAATCTTATGTTTTTCAATGCAAACAGTAATGTACCTGTGGTCAGAAAAGCTTTCCTGCTCGTTGCACTGCCACGTGTGAAGTAATTTAACCATTGCACTATCAGCTACAGTTAGATAAATATTGCACTGCAAGTTACCTAGTTTATCTCAATCACGGCCGTATCTTCGTCCGAAAGCTGGTCTATCAGGATTGCATCTATCTTTTTATTTACGACCACTACAGCAGCACTTTTCCGGACCTTTCCACTAGTGAATATCTTGTAGTGTCTGGGGATTCCTATTACTTGATTTTGGTAGTAATACGCTTCTTGTATGAAAGCTATGTCTAGGTTTCCTTCTTTCATGAGTTGGTTGAGGTTATCAGTGGCAGTTTTAATGTGTTTTGGGTTTATCTGGATGCATCGCAGGGAAATATTGTTGTGTTTCTGTTGATTTTGGGGCCCTGTTGTTGCCATTCTAGTATTCGGTGTTTATTTTGTGTTTCTGGATAACAGTCTGTAGGCTCGGGCAGTTCTTGTCCATAGAGGAGTGATTCTCCCTCGCCTTTGCACTCCCGTTCTACTTGTTGTATTTCACACAATTAACACATTTGTAGTCACATGGTGAAGCTGTGCAGGTTTTAATATTGTGTCCGCCCATGAAGATTGGGCAGGTTTCTCCTCCTCTTCAGTCACTGGCTTTGTGGTTGAACCTGCTGCATTTGTAGCATCTGTTCACCAATATATAGACTTTTGTTTTGCATATATGCCAACCTATTTTCAAATTCGTGCTTAGTATTTTCTGACGTGTTTGGGGACCAAATTCTATCACCATGTTCTGAGCGTTTCGTTTCCCTCTGTACGTGAAATTGGGCACGACCTCCCAGGGATTTAACATTAGTTCAGGGTTCTGGGTTTGTAACATCTCTTCTGCATTTTCCATATTAACATTTTCCGGGATGTTTTAAATCACAATTCTCTGATTTCTGGGGTTTTTTACGTTTGCTTCTAGCAGTTGACTGCATTTATCTTTTATGTTGGTGTAAGGCAGATCTATGTTCTCTTTACTCTTAGTTTCCATGATAACTCTAAAATCCCTTAGGGACTTTAGGGCTCTGATACCTATTTGCATACATGTAGGGCCTACACTTGTTTCTTTGATGTTTTATATTGCATCCACTTAGTGGTTGGTTCTGGATGTAATTATCAGTCTGTAGCGTTTTTTCTTTCTGCCTTCTGTTCGCACCGCCTCTGACTACGGTTACCCAGCTCTGACAGCAGAGGCTGGAACCTGACCGACTGTTACTGTTTCCCGCCATTCTGTGTCCATAGATGGGGCCACCAGTCTTGTTAGGATGCTGGCCTAGATTCTTAGTATATGTATTTCCCGTTTGCACGCCTTAACCTCCAATTCTAGTGCTTTGATTGTTTCCCTCTTAGAATCTAGGTTTATTTGTACCTGAACAAAATAATGTCTGAGGCTTCTCATCGCTTCTAGGAATTCTTTCCTCAGGTCTTTACGCAGATTAACGCTTCTTTCCGTGATACTCACAACGCAATTGAAAGCAACTTCAACGCCATCCTCTGCATCGT
>Ga0131853_10027317_pt1 | contig 10247 bp, 6 predicted proteins | sample TergutLab28metaG_FD_92764 | JGI IMG/M metagenome (GOLD analysis project Ga0131853, IMG submission 92764) | Labiotermes labralis P1 segment gut microbial communities from Petit-Saut dam, French Guiana - Lab288 P1 (version 2) (version 2) | ecosystem: Host-associated > Arthropoda: Insects >... | reverse complement strand
GGAGAGGGGGGTGTATAGGGTCTTGGTGGGGAAACCGGAGGGAAAGAGACCACTGGGGAGACCTAGGCGTAGATGGGTGGATAATATTAGGATGGATCTCCAGGAGGTGGGATGTGGGTATGTAGACTGGATTGGGTTGTCCCAGGATAGGGACAGGTGGCGGACGCTTGTGAGTGGGGTAATGAACCTTCGGGTTCCGTGAAATGTGGGGAATTTCTTGACTAGCTGCAAACCAGTTAGCTTCTCAAGAAGGACTCTGCACCATGGAGTAAGTAAGTAAGTACCACATTCTATTATGTCTGTCATCCGTCGGTCTGGTTACTAGTGTGATGGGCTCTTTCTGCCTTAGAGCTGCAGTCTTGCTGCTTTGCTGCCTCTGACCTCTAAGAGAGATTTAAACATGGCCAGTTAGGTGTGTGAATGTATCTGAAGGAAACAACAGGGAAATGAACACAAGATGTTCTCGAATTGACATATCTTTGCGTTATTCTTGCTGTTTTTCTTGTATGAGGCCGGATGATGAATTAATTAATTAATCCAAGTGAAAATGTTTGTTGTATTTGGCCGAAAGCTTAACATTTTTCCTCGATTTAAAACAACTGTTTCCATGTATGCTGTGAATTGACCAAGAGGCAACACAGTCCTGCTAAATAGTCATCAGTCAGAGAAATGATTATTAAATAAACCGACAAAGTACTTTAGTATTCCATGTGTGCTGTCATGTATTGCAAAACTACAAGTTTGTACAAACTGGCCCAACTAGATTGATCACATCTTGTGTAAGAAGTGCCTTATTATAAAACACTTTACTGAAGAAATGATAGAGAGTAACAGGAAGAAGACATTTTGCTGATCGTGCATCTCGGTATAGTCTTGACAATTAACCAACTTAATGCACAAAATCTTCTTTTATAATAAGTTTATTATATGCCTCTACATGTTTCGAGCATTATGTGCTCATCATCAGGAGGTCAAAATTGTATTATACAGCCACTGGTATCATCACACCTGTAGGTGGCCGTCCCGTGCACAGGTTGAGAGCTCTCAACCTGTGCATGGGATGGCCACCTACAGGGTAATGTGACGATACCAAAGGCTGTATAATACAATTTTGACCTCCTGATGATGAGCACATAGTGCTCGAAACATGTAGAGGCGTATGATAAACGTATTATAAAAGATAAATTTGTGCATGAAGTTGGTTAATTGCTAAGAGGAAGAAGACATAAGCAGTTACTGGATGACCTTTGGAAACAGAGATTATTCTGGAAATTGAAATACAAAGCAACAGACCGACCTCTGCGGAGAACTCGCTTTGGAAGGGACTACGGACCGAACTATCGTAACACAGACAACAGAATGAATGTGTCTTAATACTGTATGACACTACAGATAACACTGGCGCCGTAGGACGGATCGAGTGCCACAATTTGCAAACCATTTGTACCCTGATTTTATGAGGCAATTATTATGGTCGAGGAGGTAGAAATGAAAAATAATCGTATGAAGACCGGATAGGATCTACAGTACATTTAGTTCGTACCTCGCAGAGAACAACACAGTTGCTACGATGAGAAAGACCAGTTGGCGACGGTAGTGTTGGTACATGGCTGCAGTTCCATCTAAACCTGCATACCACACGGTCACCTACATAGAGTGACATATACCAGAGGTCTTATTGATACAATTGACTCTCCTGATGATGAGCACTTGGTTGCTCGAAACATGTAGAGAATTGGAATAAACAAATATAAGAAAAATAATTGTGCGGCCAGTTGGTTACTTACAAAGATTTTCTACGATTGTTTAAGTGTTCGGTGTGAATCTGACCATAAAATTACTTTTACCCGTACTGCGGCCGTCGCCTGGGTTTCTTAATCGAATCACACGGTATTCTCTGTGAGGTACGAACTGAAGGTAATGTAGATGTGATGGTCTTCAGAGCGTTACTATCACTTGTACCTCCTGCACTGTCATAATTCCCAGATACTAGACAACTCGCAAAATTAAAAACCGTGCGTTTTTTATGGTCTTCGATTGTTCGATTCCTTCAAACTCTTGTCAGAAAGAAGAGCAGTTACGTTCCGCTAATGATAAGACCGTATTTTCGCCCTTAAATAAATTTAGACGGTTTGACGAAGCTCACAGTTGCTCAGCCACATCACGAGTAGGTCAGTGGTGGCACCCTGCGGCACTCCACACATTCCTGATTGGCCAGTGCAGTCTTTACCTTCACAAAACGTACTTACATTGAATGCATTAGTATTAGGTTTCTGAGCACACTGTTTGTACCGCCTCGTCAGGACACTCAAGTCTGAGTGGGCTGTGGTTACAGAAATGCTGTTACCATAACAGTTGCTTCATTTGCTTCGAGTTTCACAAAATCGAATACTTTTCAGTAGGCAGTGGTGACAGGACTGAAGTAATGGGAGGACGAGGAACGGAATAAAGGCATCAAACAACTGCTCTTAAAGAAAAGAGAGAATTTCATGTATGTTTGTCCGTGCATCTTTGTATATGCGTAGAGAAGAAAACGAACAAGATGCTACTGAATGATTTATTGCACTTATAATGTGCTCAACATGTTTCGGGCACTTATATGCGATGAGCTCGAGGCTATACTTGTGTTATTGCTGCGTATGATGTGCAATGCCTTGGTTGCTGATGGTCAGTGGTCAGGTGCAGGGCAGCAGGCTATGTGTCAGGGATGAGGGAGCAGCTTCCCTCATCCCTGACACATAGCCTGCTGCCCTGCATCTGACCGCCGACCGCCAGCAACCAAGGCATTGCACACCATACGCGGTAATAACAGAAGTATAGTCTCGAGCTCCTAATGAAGGGCATATAAATGCCCGAAACATGTTGAGCAGATTATAAGTGCAATAAATCGTTCGGTAGCTTCTAGTTGGTTTTCTTCTCTACGCAAAAGAGAGAATGTAGGAATTTAAAAATGGAATAGTTGAATGCAGTTTGTGGACACCTCGCTTTGGAAAACAGATGATAGAATGAATGGATCTGAATTCTGTATGTCGCTAAACAGGCCACGGGCCGCATAAGGACGGTTCGAGTGCCGCAACATGCGCACCATGGACATACAAATAATGCCGCAGAACAATTTCGAACTCACTGATAGTTTGCTAAATGTAATATCATATATTACCATCCCATCCATTCCGCGCTTTATGCCACGGAATACAACTGTTGAAATTTGTGACAGATATTCGAAAGCACCTGAAAAATCACAGATAACAGCTATTTTGTACCCTGATTTTTCTGGGGCAATTACAATGTTCCAGAGGGTAGAAATAAAAAATAATCATATGAAGATTAGACAGAATCTACGGTACATTCAGTTCGTACCTCACAGAGAACAACACAGTTGCTGTGATGAGAAAGACCATTTGACGACGTCGGTGATGGTACATGGCTGAATTCTACATTGCGAACTACACACAGTCCACCGATAATCCGCTTCGAAGCGAGTTAGGGTCAATGTTTGTCGAAATAGTCCAGTATTTTCAAGTGAAATTTTTCTTGAATGGATTATAATTATCACAATAATTATTATCATTATTAAAGTGAAATTAGCGGCAGCGACTTCGACAGGTCACATTATTATTAAAATATCACTAAAATATACTGCAGTCGAGAGAACCGACAAATATTATAAAAAAATATGAAAAGTTTAATAATGCATCACAGTCTGCTGTCGATTTTAGGCCTTAACACTAAGGCCCATTAAAAAAATCCAGCATCACATATCAGTTTTCGGTGGGTACGTCACTCTGAGCGCGCGGGATCGCGGTAGCACAGTGGTTAAGGTACTGTGCTACAAATTGGAAGGTCGCTGGTTCGATCCCAGCTGGTGTCATTGGGATTTTTCATTGACATAAAATCTTTCCGATCGCACTATGGCCCTAGGGTCGAATCAGCCTGTAACAGAAAAGAGTACCAGGAGCATTTCCTGGGGGTAAAGGCGGCCGGTGCGTAAGGCTGACAACCTTACCACCATCCTGTGCCATTTTCATGAAATCTGGGAACCTTAACTTCCTGGAACCCTCTGGGCACCTCCAGGCCTTTTTAATACGGTATTTATAATGTTTATAGTATTTTGGACTCTAATAATTCTTTATGTATATGAAAATGAATGTTCAGTTTTGAGAAATAATTAATGTACCTCTTTCACAATAACATTTCACATACCTGAAATACACAACAAACTCCCTTATTTATCACACCTCATCTGTTATGTAAACTTTCTTACAATATTAGTGTACATGTTTGAACTGGTATTTTTATCATATTCTTCATATGGAACACAAAGCAAAGTACTTTAACAATTACACTATTAATAATCATTAAACATTTTGTATGTAAGTCCCAGTTTATGTAAGTTACATATTATGTGACCTAGAAGAACTCAAAAAGTTTACTCATAGAGTGTATGCATGGGGTGCATTCGGTTTTCGGAATAAACATCAAGTGGTTTTGTGAACACTGTCAGTCAAATTACTGGGAACAGGGTACAGGTATAGTATATTTGCCTGCATGTCAAATTTTAATCTTTAAATATGATTATGTTCTAAAGGTTTAAAGTACAGAAACTGCTGGCAGTCTGTTGAAGTTGGAACATATTTTAAATCTATTTGGTACAAAAATGTATTAATATGATAATTATTACATTACATGTGGGTGTACATTTGTTTTTTGATGTGCACAGATATGAGTTACACATTAAATTATTGATTTAATTTTGAATAATGTAATTTATTGTTACTTATTGATATTTTGGGGTCATGCTGTCCTTTGTTACTTTTTAATGAAGAAAAATACATGACATTTTATCAAAGGAATGCTTGTAAAATTTTGATTTTGTCAGGAAAGAGCAAGTCTGTTTAGTGTCTGACTGTTGGTCAACCTTTGCCGCTCCTTTTATCTCTGTACCGTACATACATACATACATAAACATTTTCATTCGGGTCACATTATACCTCTTTTCATCATCATCATCATCATCATCATCATAAACATTAGGATTGGACCCTTGGATCCGTTCCGTCTCCAGAGTTACAGCTGCTCGCACCAACACTTCTTCGGTCTTCCAATTGTTCTCCTTCCTTGTGGTCTGTAGTGGTATGATTTCAAAGGGATTCGGTTTTGTGGTATTCTTTGCAAGTGTAAAAGCCAGTTCCATATGTATTTATCTAGCTTTTCTAGTATGCCTGTAATCCGTAGTTCGCGGCGTATGTAGTCATTTGTTTTGTGGTCATAAGGGGTGTAGCCTGCCAGAGGTCTCAGTAACTTCATTTCTGCCGCTTCAATTCTTCGTCTTTGTAAGGGCGTTAAAGTCCAATTCTCTGATCCTTATAAACATGTAGGTAAAACTAGTGTGTTCTATATTTTCAAAATAGTTTCTGTTCTCACTTTCTTAAAAATAGTTCTCTTAATAGTAACTATTAATTGTAAAAATTTTGCCAATTTAAATTCTACATCATTGTAAAATTGGTAAGATATACTGCAACGTAAATAAGTAAATTGGCTAACTTGTTCTAGTGTTTCATCATTTATAATAGTTTTTGTTCTTAGGTGATCTGTCCCAACAAAACTGAATATCTTCGTCTTTTTGTAGCAATTTCCAAATTATATTCTTTAGATATGTTATATAATAAATAGACTGCCTTTTAGAAGTATAAAATTAGGCATGTTTCTTGATATGCCGTTTCATATTAGTGTGATATTTATGTTGCTCAGGAATCATTATTTAAGTCTGCAACTTTTTAAATTCCTCAAAAATGTAATTTAGTTCCAATTGAAACGCTGTGTGTTGTCTTTGTATTATAAATTGCTGTTCTTACACTCAGTTACTATGGTCAACAATTCTTTTAGTTAAAGCTTTTGAAATGCATTACATAACACAATCTAGCCTCAAAGTCTGTATATAGCATTACATCTATCCATTATGCCACTGTTACAGCTGTTTCTAGTTTTCTGTCTTCAGAATATCCAACTGAAACACATCTCAAATTTTCTGCAATGGACAGATTTCCAGTTTTTGAACAAATAATAAACTTGAGGAGTCCTATGCAGTTGATAAATTGTATGATGTATCTGTACTCTGAATTCATGCTGGTGTCACATTCTTTACCCGTTGTCATTGACATACCTTTAAAAAGTCATTATATAATAATTGCTTCACAAGAGGTGTAGTGTACTTATAAATGTTTTGTAATAAACTTCAGGCATTTATTCCCAAATTTTTAATTAATTTTTCTGGCTTTGTATGACAAAACAAAGGCAGATTTTTTAAGATGAGGTGGAATGCAAGAGAAATGAATCATTGCTAGCTAAGCAAAGAAGCTGCATGACACAATGTATGCCCTTAGTATGCTTGTATTAAAACAAATAGGGATTTTGGTAGTGTCTATTTTTTTTTATAAATTAGGTTTCAGGTAGATTCCATGTCAAGATGACTGCTAGGTTTTGACACCCTGTAGGATCATAAGTTGATGCCAGTATTTTTGGTGTAGGGTGCTGCCAACACCTCTGCAGTGAATTAGGTCCAGTGATGTTGCAAGGATATTGGCTTGGCACAAAATCCTTTTTGCGGTATCTATAATTCTGACTGGTAACTTCTTGCCACCTCCCTGCATAATCAAACTATTTCCTCTGCCAGATCCCTCCAGTGCCTGCTTAAACCTAATTCATTCAGCCTGAAGATGACAAAAGCATGTTCCTCCAAAATGCGGTATCAGTGTCAAAACCCATAATACTGTCACTTGTGCAACACCTCCACCATGACAACCTGAAAACCTAATTCAGACTAAGAATTCAGTTTTGTCTATGACTTAATTTACAACTTCCTGTTATGAAGGTATGATGTGAGTTTACCTCCATTGGTTTTAAAGATGTAATTGCAGACTCTGTGCTGTGCCAAACTGCTTTCCATAGTCATGGTATCGATTGAGTATCAACCTGATACATTTTGAATTCAGCTTTTTGTTGCCATCTAGCAGATGCATTATTCAGTTATTTAATACCCTTAAATTCATCAGAGATATGAACTGAAATCCAGTACACTGTTTACATACACACATTTCATAGTCATAAATATGTCTTTTTCCTTCCAACAGTGCAACACAAAGTGGGACTGCTATAAATATAAAAATTACTCAACTAGATTGGAGTGTTTATACTTGTGTAACGCAACTATAGTTGTGTTAGACAGTAAACACACTCCAATCTAGTTTAATTATAAACACAACAGGGATGACGAACCTTATGAAAATTACTCAATTGAATGGAGTCAATTTTTCCTTAGGAATGATTAAAGTATTTGTGATAACATTTTTTAGGGTAGACGTGGGATTTCAGTATTCTGTTTCAACACTGTGAGATGTAAGTGAAGTAGTATAACTAGCTGTGTGTTGTGTTTTCCTTGTAGAAGGGATACTTGTTTAAGCAAATACACAAAAGTACGAGTTTCAATAGGCATAACTATGCATTTATTTCATATTCTTTATTTCTTGCTATATCTATAAAGAACATTCTTCAGGCAAGTGATTACATTCTGTGTGAGTCTGTGCTTGTACAAAGTGCCAGGTGTTGATAAGGAAATTCCATGTTATAATACAGAATTAGTATAAAACCACATGATACATTAAAAAATATAAGCAATAGCAAATAATGCTTCAAACCCTGTATTAGTACTTATATTGCTATGTCTGCAGAGGTTGTTGTCTTGGTTCTTTTTTTATCCATTCATCAAACTCTGAATTTTGTGTTTTGGTAAGGTCAGTAACTTATCTCCTTTCTTTTCTGTGGTTGATTTTCTGTTCCCTTTTTCACGCTTAAAGAGACCTTAGGTTTTTGTTTGTGGCTGAGACATAGGATACATCTTTTTTTTTCAGGTTTGCACTATAATTACGAGAAAACATCGCCTGGAAAACAACTTTAAAACACCTTGTGGGGAACTATGGTAAATGACCAACCTGATGCACAATTACCTTATATAATACGTTTATTATTATAATCCTGTACATGTTTGGAGCAACACTGTGCACATCATCAGGAGGTCAAATTGTATTAATACAATTAATACAAATTGTCTTCCTGATGATGAGCACAGTGTTGCTCTAAACATGTACAGGATTATAATAATAAACGTATTATATAAGGTAATTGTGCATCAAGTTGGTCATTTACCCAGAGTTGTACCAGGATGCATGGTCAGCAAAATATAAAATACCTTGTGGGGAAATTTATTATTGCTGTTAATTTTATAACATAATTATCGGGTTTAAATAGATCCTGGAATAAGCCATGTTTACACAAACAGAGCACTCATGTAACTGCTTACGAAAATAGAGAATTAATTTGAAAGCTTTCACATTATGAAGATACACAAACATGATGTAATGGTTATATGCACTCTGCCGAACGGTGTTTGCATGAGCGTGATTCAAACATATTGATTTGTCCGGCGTATATTTGTGTCGTTAATTAGTTTATTGGATACTGACATTCAGATGTGATGACCTCCACATTCTGTGCAGAGAAGTGTTATCGGACGCCCACCAGTCTGAAGATAGAAGGATTTCCGACTTTTCGGAAACTATCCTGTCGTTGTCAATCCCTGAGGATGGAAAGTGTGACAGTTTCCGAAACGCTGGCTATCTTTAGCACGACTTACTTCCCAAGAAGACTTGCTTGATTTACTCACAATGAAGGCTTCAAATCTCACAGCCTATCGACTGTTTTGTCTCATACCCTGAAATTTCTAATTTTTCTCAGTTCAGAGGAGGAACAACACATCATCCTGGTGCGATGTTGGGAGTAATATTAAAGCTGATCATACATTACATTATAGGCGTTTGGTTAAAATACTGTAATTGCAGGAAATTTAGTAAATGTTAATTGCTAGGTGTGGGCCTCACGTATCCAGTGCTTGACCACGAATTAATTGTGTTCCACAGTTAGTTCTAATAGATTCCTATATTTGGGTATTTTGTGGAGTGGGGAATGAACTGTTTTAGAGAGAAACTGGAAAATGACGGGGTTAAAAGCATTCTTCAGAAAGAAAATTTTATTTCTTGCGGCTAGTTCCAGCAGAAGCCAAACTGACAAAACCCACTGGGATTGAAATACGTGAGGAAGGGGCATCGTCTCCTGCGCATGCGGAAATAATCTCCATCGCTTCGAGATTCAAGAGAACAGGATATGAACCTGTAACAATCTGATTCGTCAGGAAACACGCCGCTCGCTCGACACTGAAAGCCGACGCTTGGGATGTTCTTCGTGGTGGTGGGTACAGAGGAAGCCGTGATGGCTTGGGTAGTTGTGGGGGCGATGGTACTTGCTTCTACGGCCCGCGTCCTCTGGCATCCCTGCACCATGAACTCTGGCAAGCAAGACTTCCTGTCTTTGTCGAAAGCTTTATTCTCCGGGCACGTTTTATTTTGGGCGTTATTACTGTTTGCTGTGCACTCGAAGTAAGAATGGCAGTTGTCGGGGTCCGGGAATCTCCCGCGCTTACCGGCACACGTCATTTGGCACAACTGGGTCTCGTCGTTAAACTCCTGGCTCCCTGGACACTTTGCAACCGACACCTGGTAAAAACGGACGGATTTTTTGCTTTTCGTGGCAACTGGGATACAGATCACATAGTATGAGGGGTAGCTGGTGAACTTGGCAGGTGACGCTTTTTCCCCTTTGCAGACGTCGATATTCTTGCACTGAGACGCGGCGGGTGGTGGTGCTCCCGGTGTTCCTGTGGGAGCGTCGTCTGGGTCCACACTCGTGCATACCCCGCGGTCGGCGTTGAATTGCTCGTCACATTCCCCTGGAAGTGTTACAGTACAAGCTGTCAAAAACTATCCAGTAACACATCATCAATGTAAACAAATCTGCGTGTATGATCAGAACATGTTGCCATAGGCCTGTATGTTTATAAATATCTATATCTATATATCTACGGGAAGTGCATTTGAGAAGGACGTTAAAGAACTGGACCCGAGAGAAGCATCTAATTTTTCAGTTTTTCACCGTGCATATTGTCACAATTCACATTAATTCACCAACACATGCACACTTTTTAAATGATACTATAAAATTTTAATTAGTTAAAGTAGTTAAAATCTCCGACATGTTTCGGTTTATATTTAAACCATCTTCAGGGAGCTATTAGTTCATGCTAAAGTTACTTATATCACTTGTTGCTATGATGGCATTGTGGTAGCGTGTCGTTCCTT
>Ga0131853_10027313_pt1 | contig 10248 bp, 3 predicted proteins | sample TergutLab28metaG_FD_92764 | JGI IMG/M metagenome (GOLD analysis project Ga0131853, IMG submission 92764) | Labiotermes labralis P1 segment gut microbial communities from Petit-Saut dam, French Guiana - Lab288 P1 (version 2) (version 2) | ecosystem: Host-associated > Arthropoda: Insects >... | reverse complement strand
GTGACCGTTGGAGCCCCATCAATGGATGGAGCCCTACTCACGACACATGCCAGACTCACCACAACATTTACTTAATACTCTGTAACCTGGTGTGAGTAGATTGTAAATATACAAATCAAAAATTAAAAAAAAGGAGCGAAAATCCCCGCCTCTGCTATCGAACCAATCCTGTATCATTTAGCCCATAGACAAAGTGATTGAAAAGAAAGATCCAGCATGTAACGGAATCTGTTTATCATGTCTGAGGACAGTTAAAAATATGCGAAATTAACAAATTAAGACTGCAATATAACAACACTATATTAAAATAATAACCATCGTATTGCACATCCAGTGATTTTAGCACTGTTTTATTACATTTGCAGCATGTTTTGGCCAACCGGTGACCTTCATCAGGGAGTCATTAATGAATTTACAAGGGAAATTACAAAATATTACATTAATATAACAATTTAAGGTTTGTGTGAATTGTAGGCCAACCCTTGGGGCATAATACTTTCTTTGACTTGCTTCAAGAATACTGGAGATGAAGCTGTTTGAAGTGCGGTGCTAGATTTTAAAAACTTAAATTATTTAGTTAAAATAGTATTTTAAGAACCTCAGTAGTTGCTAATGTAAGAGCTTCGTATATTATGTGCCGAGGTATAGACCTACGGCTTGTAAAATTGTGCCATTAATATGTGTAATCAAAAACTAGTTTTTACACAGCAGTTGGACGTTTCCTCCTACAACCCCATCGCTATGTTGTAATCCTGGCTAAGGTTATACATTAGACTAGTCTCTCTATGCCTTGCGTGTTTTCCTACCTTTTTACGTGAGGGACTTAAGTTAGCAGTCCGGCTAGTCTCTGTGTGTTACAACATACCCTTCCACCGTACGGCTACAGCGCCTGTACCGCAGTACCTTCATAGAAGGCGTGGGTTTGTAAAAGGAAATTTTGCAGGAGTGTATTATTAAAATGTAAATAATTATAAACAAAACAAGTAATGAAGTGTAGCGTAACATTGCGGCGGGTTAGCGCAACCACTGTTGTCGTGTGAAAGCAATAAATATTAAATATTATAAATCGGTGTCTGTATTCTTTGCTTAGATATCCGACATGCAAATCGCATCTTTTCTGCACAGCATTATATCGTCGTCTGTGGCCTGACAGGCTGTACTATATTTTTCCACATTTCTCATATACATCACGATTTTATTGAACAGAAAATCCGTGTTTTATTTTCACCAAAAATTGTTGTCTGAAATGTTTCTCACCCTAAGAAGAATTCAGCGAGACATTATCATAAACGTACGTAGGTCTTCATGAAAAGTACCCATTATTCTTGTCAGATTTTAATGAAGCTTGAATTATCTCGGCAGATTTTCCATTAATACTCAAATATCAAACTTCGTGAAAATCCCTCCAGTGTGAGTCGAGTTGTTTCATGCTGACAGACGTATGTGACGAACCTAATAATCGCTTTTAGCAATTCTGCGAATGCACCTAACCAAAATTTTTTTGCCAGTCAGTCATATCTTGTGAACGCGTTACAAAAAAACTTAAGGTTTTATAAAGGCAGAAATGTTGTAGTTAGCTTAGGTATGTGCGACTTATTAAGAAGTAATCTGCTTAACTGTTAGTCACCGGCCTCTCGCCGCGGAGTTTCGAGTTCGGTCCCAGGCTACTGGAAAAAGAAATAAACTAGCATATTTAATTTAGCTTTATGCACAAATGTAACCAATGTTTTTAGCCGCGTTCATCCTCGTCTTCCTGTCCGTTCGTTTTCTGTCTGTCCGCATGAAACAACTCGGTTCCCACAGGATGAATTTTCATGAAATTTGATATTCGAGGGGTTTTCAAAAATCTGTCGACTAAGTTCAAGTTTCACTAAATTCTGAGAAGAATAACGGGTACTTTACATGAGGATCTGTGTGCATTTATGGTATCTCGCTGAGTTCTTCTTAGAATGAGAAATGTTTCAAACAAAAGCTGTAGAGAAAATCAAAGCACCCATTTTATGTTCAGTAAGTTTGTTTATGGCGTGGGCCCGGTAGCTCAGTCGATATAAGGACTGACTACGGCCTGGACGGTCCGGGATCGAATCCCGGTGGTGACGAGATTTTCCGCCCGTCCAAACCGGCCCTGGGGCCCACCCAGCCTCCTGTAAAATGGGTACAGGGTCTTTCCCGGGGGTAAAGTGCGGCCGAGGTGTGCTGCTGACCACTCACCCCCTTCTAGTGCCGCGGTCATGGAAGAGTAGAGCTGTACCTCTACCCACCCTCTGGTCCACTCCGGGCCTGTAACGGGTTCACTTTACCTTTTTAAGTTTATTTATGAAAATCTCCCTGTTTATGAGATCATGTGGAAAAGTATTTGTTTGCTCGAGTGGCGGCTATGTTGACAGCATTATGCACCCATTCGACATCTTGCCTCTCAGTATCTTTGGCTTTCATATGTTGAAGATAGGGCATTGCATCTGAACATATGGCGCCGGTCCATCCCTTCTCGTTCATCGTAGGGTGTGCATTAAGGATGGTAAAATATTCCTGTGTGATATAGATGTGTCACAAGGCAATGATGCCCAGTAACGTACACGAAAGTTTACAACGGCCTTTCTCTTTGGCCACTCAGGTGTGTTTGCAGTCGAGTCTGACCAAGTTTTGTGCGATGTTCTTTTTGCTAGTATCTTGGCGCTCGTCCCCTTGAAGGTCCTTTGGATTGTGCATTTCACAGAATGGTATAGTTCCCTGTCAGTGGTTTGTGGAAATGTATGGTAGAACGAGAGAGGCCACAGATGACAATATAATACGGCGCAGAAAAGATGCAATTTGCATGCCGGGTGACTAAAGCAAGAATACAAACACACTCAATATATAAAAGGTAAAGTGATCCCGTTACAGGCCCGGTGTGGTCCAGAGGGTGGGTAGAGGTTTAGCTCTACTCTTCCATGACCGCGGCATTAGAAGGGAGTGAGTGGTCAGCAGCACGCCTCGGCCGCACTTTATCCCTGGGAAAGACCCGGTATCCATTGTACAGAAGGCTGGGTGGGCTCCAGGGTCGGTCTGGACGGGCGGAAAATCTCGTCCCTACCGGGATTCGATTCCGGACCGACCAGTCCGTTGTCAGTCGCTATACTGACTGAGCTACCGGGCCCACACTCATAATATTTAACACCTCTTATTTCATAATTTATTAGTTCCGTCTGATCTCGTAAAATGTTACGGCTATACAGAAACTGAGGAACTTCGCAACGACCCACCTGTCATTACGATCCGTTTAGTCACAGCGTACGTCTAAAGAAGGCCATGAACAAACGAAAATTATTTTCTTTCAATGCAGCATCGGGCATTTTACTTGAAGACACACGTACGTCTTATTGTTGCCGGCGACATAAATTTACCATAAAAGCATTTGGTGTGCTACACTCATTATTTTTGTATAGTTGACAGTGACGTTTAGTTCAACAGCACACATACAGAATGTATTATTGTGTTTCCACTGTGACAGCAGTTAAACGAGAGCGCCACAATTTTATGTTCTACGCACAATGCCCATCCTCTTTCCGTTTATCGCTGACCTAACAAAGAACATCCGTAAAGATACTACGAAATTTACCCTTTACTTTTGCTAATGTGATGGGTGTCCACGATAGCTAGCGATATGCAAGAAATACGGTACAATTTTTGGATGCGAATTGAATCCCCATATTCATTTCTTTACAATTAACTATACATACTTGTTGCTTTTTATGTTATTCTTTATTTAAAATTTAGCTGCAGCTCGTTATGATACTGAAAATTAAAGTAACTTTCATACACATGGGTCCGTGCATCGTGAATAGAATTCATTAATTATTATTAATAGCGGTGTATTTTACTCATTGCAGTTAATCAATACCAGAAGCTGTAGTTACAGCTGTACGAGCCCCTGATGATGGGTGTCAACACCCGAAACATGTAGAGCTGCCTACAGGAATGTAATAAACTGAATAAGTCGCATCTTGTTGGACAATTATTAAATTCGAAAGTAACTTTATCCCGGCAATAGAGAGGGCACTTCTGTTTGTTCTGTAGAAGCACTGGTTAACATTAGTTGAGTACCTTTACGGATCCTGAGGAATATTACAGTATTACAGTAGTAGAGCTAATGTAACCCGAAGGTTGTAGGTTGTAACTCAGTTTTAAATTTACATAACATTAAAAGGCTGGAATTAGATGTCTTCTTGAAGGAACGTAATGAATATGACCACAGTCGTGAATGTGGCCGTAATTGTCGAGTCTGAATGAAGCCACCGGAAGTTTACCTTCATCAAGTGGGTAATTACAATATTGTTCCTTCACACACTTCAATAACGAAAACGTGGGAGGGGGTGGGGGTGCACGTTGGGAATTCCCACTGCTTAGTTGTGTACATTCAGATCATTTGCGTGTGATAAGTTTTCGTTTCAGGCCTATTTGTGTCCCTCTGGGTCGTCAGTTAGAATCGGTCCTTCTCTCTGCTGTTGTATGCATGGAACAGAGTCTAGACCGGATAGACCAATATTAATTAAATTTCTTACTGGTGGTTTTAACAAAAAAAAAAAAAAAGGTCAAGCCGCGTCAAATTTAATTTATATCAAACGAAAATAATAGAAAATTTACAGAACTACAAGTACACGAAGATCTACATACCTTCCTGCATGCATCTCCAGTGTTACTCCTTAAATATTTGTCGTAGCGAAAAGTGCCTCAAACATAAGTTGTAGAAAGAAGCAACGCATGTGTTTTATATATAAGTAAGGAAGTAAGTAATTTCACCATAGAACAGGCCACGAAGGCCCAGAGGGGGAGTAGAGGTATAGCGCTACCCTTTCTTTAACCTCGGCGCTAGATGGGGGATGGGTGGTCAACGTCGCGGCCCGGCCGCTTTACCCCCGGGAAAGAGACCCGGTACCCATTGTATAGGAGGCTGGGTGGGCCCCAGGGCCGGTCTGGACGGGTGCGGAAATTCTCGCCCCTATCGGAATTCGATCCCTGTACCGTCCAGCCCGTAGCGAGTCGCTATACCGACTGAGCTATCCCGGCCTACATGTATTTTATATATACTATATACATTTCCCTGAGTGTTACAGTTTGCGGGATAATTATACAGAGGCGAGAAAACGTCCCAGAAATATTACGCTATGCTTACCTTTTCGTAATCTATATTCAGCAGTCTGGACTGGAATGGTCTTCCGAACACATATGATGATGATTACCGAAGTATTTTTAAACATTTATCTGTTGGGTTGTTCCAACTCTTTTATGTTTGTTGTCCAAACAACGGAAAGACACATTTAAAACGAATTTATGGAAGGTTTGCTTGAACTGACCACTTTATAATTTTAAGAAGCTTTACGGAATACTGTTCAAGGACTGGAAATCTTAAGATAATAACAGAGCGAATGCACAAAACCTGGAGACGGCCTGTGTTTTATCGCTTCGTGTTGGGCAAAGGAACAAGGCGGCCACTGTGTGTCACAGCTACGATAGACAGATGCTTGGTCGTGCTGAAAGCAGAGTAGTGTGCAGCTGTAAAAGGCAGACATTGTTGCACCAGGCCAACTTCACACTATTGTTCAGAATAATTTCATTTATTTCAAGGTTTGTGACGTAATTTCACTCCAAGCCTTCGGATGTTAAAAAGATGTATTGAGGACAGCAGATTTGTGCATTTCTGATTTCAAGTGCAGTGAAACCTGCCTTTTCCGGAACAGCATAGCACAGATTTTTTTCCCCCGTTGTAGGGAGGTTTCTTTTCATACCTGTATTTGAAGTTCGGATCCTCGGAAATGTAAAAGTTGCTCGCTAAAGACAGGTCTCTGTTATGCCCACGACGTTCCGCCTCAGACAGGTTTCACTGTACGTAGGTCATTTTTGTCATATTTTCTCCAAACGCCAAGAGGCACAAATCTTTATCATCCACACCTGCTGTCCAAACGTTATCCAACTTTCGTGTCTTCTTTGTTTTCATACAGTAGTTATCGTCCATTTTCCTCCTTATACCCCTGTACTCTTCCCTATTATTATTACTATTATCATCATCATCATCATCGTCGTCGTCGTCGTCATTATCATACTTTTGTTTTCTTTTTCAGGTTGGCAACACCCTAATTATTGTAGCAGTAATGACAACAAGAAGACTTCGAACCGTGACGAATTGCTTTGTGATGTCACTGGCTGTTGCTGATTGGCTGGTTGGGATTTTTGTAATGCCTCCTGCAGTTGCTGTGCAATTTATGGGTAAAATTAATTCCCTCTGCACTTTTAGTGATAGGCAGCTTGACGTATGTTATATTGAGGTATGGGGGGCCACTGATGTCCTGTTCGTACTGTGGTGTACTGGCGTCTGCTGTCATTCATATCTTATCTTGACGTCTGCGACCACTGATAAGCTATTCATAATTCGTTAGTTTGTTTTCTGTGACTACTGACAGCCTGTTCTTATTACGGTATCTTGATGCATCGAATCACCGATTGACAGTAAATATTCCACTTCATTTAGCCAATCACCTTTCAAACAACTTCAGCTTCCCAATCTTACCGCTGAATTTACATGTAGCTTTCTGCTGGATGAAGTACAGTTCCGAGACTTTGCAGGTAATTCTGGTAATGCCTGAGCTCTAAATGGCAGGATGTGTGTACCGTTTGTATTGACATTAAAAACCCGGCATTTTGCCCACACAGTATATTCATTTTTTGTACATGATTAGGTTTCGATTATGTTCGTATGCGGATAGAAAACTCTTGTTCGTTCGCTTGTAATAACCTCAGTTACAATGTATTGCTCTAAATAAGATGACAGAAGCTTCTCCCGAACTTCTGAAAGAGCATCAACTTCAGTGCTGTTCTTTTAGCGGTGTTTTTTACTTTCGATCCAAATTTTCTTTGAAGAGTCCAACGATCTTCTCATTGTTGAGAAATTATCGCCACAAGCTCGGACTGAAGTGCATGCATTTACTGTGTCATGATCTTTCGGCTGGAGGTAATCAGACACAAACTTTGATTTCTTAACACTTCATGCAGTAGACAAAAATGAAATATGAACAAGTAGGAATGACGCTGGAATTGATAATGCCAGTATTACTTGTGCGATTACAAAAAAATAGTGGAAATGAGGATTTGGGCCACATCCAGCAACTCTGTTGCAGCACTCGCATGGCACTTTAGCAGCCGTGGGTTCCATACATATTGGAAAAGTGCACCGTAATTTTCACAGCAGTTTTGAGTGTTGTTAGGTCAATATTAGGGAACAGAACAACTACATTTATGTACATCCGAACGAAATTCAATCACAATATACTATTCCTGTGCTCGATTTACCGTACAGAGGGACACACGCGGCCTTCTCAGAAGCCGTTGGCTTTATTTATGCACAGCGAATCCCCAAAATGACTTGTCTGGCCAAAAATAAGTGGTGCTTACGACAGCTACTAAAATTGTACTGCTGCCAGGTTACAATAATAATTAAATATGCGCAGGGTCATGGGAGTTGGGTTGGGTGCTGTGTGACATATGGATTTCACTGGACGTCCTGCTGTGCACAGCCTCCATCTTGAGTCTGTGTGCTATCAGCATTGACCGCTACCTGGCTGTGACACAGCCTCTCAACTACTCACGCAAAAGGCGTTCAAAGAGACTTGCTCTCCTTATGATACTCGCAGTATGGCTTGCAGCCCTCGCTATCACCTGTCCTCCTATATTTGGCTGGTAAGTTTTTTTGTCGTTATGACCTAGATTATTCTGTCCTTATTCCATAATAGTTTATATTTCCTTAATTGTGAACACAGTATTTAGTTATGGAAATATGATATTAGAAATAAATAATGATGTCAACATAAATGTATCAATCGAAATAATGTTGGTAGAAATGTGTCAAAAAGGAAGTTCGAGTCAGATGTTACAAAACAATGGAAAACCAATTATATTCGTTTGATACGGAATGTGGTTTTTGACACGTAAGGACATGAAAAGAATGCAGGCACTGGAGATGGACTTCGTCAGATCTTTGGGGTATACAAGGTAAGAGTCGTGTGCAGTGAGACAGCTAGATCAAATAATATAACTGGTTGATTTAACATCAAAACACAACTGTCTTTGTATCCTATTTATTAGGCTGACGACGACATGTTTCGGCCACTGTGGGATACCCCTTGCTTTATCTTAGTACGTATATACCCCACCTAGTTTTCACCTCACATGGAGTGTACTACTTATACATATACAGTATTAACTTCATGCACTTTTTGTAAGACATAAAGTACAACATATTTATATATACCCATTAAATTCAAGGTACTTTACTTATAGGAGATACTATTAGTTCAATATGGATAAACCAAACGGCAACGTAATCTCGTTGAAAGTTTAGATTATGCACCTCTGCTAATGATCGTACACTGTATAGTTTTCTCATAACTTTTTGTGACCTGAAGATGGCCCACAGTGGCCGAAACCTGTCGTCATCAGCTTAATAAATAGGATACAAAGACAGTTGTGTTTTGACGTACCTACCCTTCCTAGTTGCATAAACACAACGGGGATGAAGCACCTAAAGATGATTGATTTAACAGTTGGATAGTGGGTGAATGGTGACTTTTGGAAATGATGTGGAAGGAAGAGATCTTGGCCTGTTAACCGTTGGTGGAAATGTCTCATATTCTGGGTGGTCATTTGATATTGGGGATGTTTGGATGTTTCACTCTATAAAAATATAGGACCATGGTATGGAGAGTCCGATGGTTGCGTGGACGGCCTAGCGACCTGGTGTTTGCGTTTATGGCCTTCTGGGATGTATTGCTGTGCTGAAGATGAAGACAGCAGGTATCTCTATACCAGACTACACGGCGTCACCAGAAGACAGTAATATGACTACCACAGTCACATGCATCTCTGTGATTCTGTCTGGTTTCTCCATTTGCTGCACTGATGCAGTGGAAGGATATGAGACATTGCAAGTTTTTCCCCGAATTTTTTGTCACATATACCGTGCATATTCTTGTAATTAATACACAAACAAATGCACTTAATAAAATACAATTTATGTCAAATATTAATCTCCTACATGCCTCGGTACCAATGTGCCATCCTCAGGGGTTCTTTCAGATCAAACGTACATTGTAGTGTTATGCGTATCAATTTTATGTATTTTACAATGTTAATATTTTCAACATTCCCATGAGGGCAGTGCATAGGCCTTCTTAGATTAGCGTGCTGGGCTTGTACTCCTCTGATCTGAAAGACTCCCTGAGGATGGCACCCCAGTGCCGAAACATGTAGGAGATTAATACTTGTCATCAATTATATTTTATGGCATGCATTTTTAGTTGCTGCATTAATTTTTCCCAGAACTTACTGTAACATCAACCTGAATGACGGTGGCTGTGTCAAATATGTCGTGACGTGTCGCAGGTATGACCCCGAACATCACAAAGACAAGAACTGTCGCTACAACAGCAACAACGGTTATGTTGTGTTTTCTGCAATGGGCTCGTTCTTTATCCCATTGACTGTCATGATATACGTCTACACGCGAATCTCATGTGTGGTGGCTCAGCGACATAATCAGCTGACTGCTCTGGATAATAATGATCAGGTACTGTGCATCGTCTGTCAGTTAGTTTATATATATAAGACCTGGATGCCATAGCTAGGGGCTAAGAAAACTGTGGCACGCGGAAACATTTCTTGGTACGCAGCATTCACTGCGGCCCCAATTTATTTTGGTTGTATTTTTTTTTTGCCCGACTAGCGTCTCTATGTTGTGAAGAATATGTATACACATACGCGCGCGCGCGCATACATATATCTGGCTGCCTAGGGATTGTGTTTGATTTACCGTTGCTTCTAAAGAATACTGGGAGTGAAAAATTTTTACTCAAATCGGGAGTGGTGCAAATTGTTCACAATATTTATCACTGGGGCGCCAGCCTGGCAGTGACTGGGCCAATACGTGTTATTGAACAAAACTTTTACAATTTTCTTTTCGAACAAGAAGTAGTAGCAGCAGCCCCACCCACTTACACATTTTCTTTCTCATCGCATTCCTCTAGGAGGTCTTTGTAAGAAATATGTAATTGTTATTATAACTATAACTCCGTGGCCTTAGTCCGCACGCGAACTATGCCGACAGAGCGGCCGCCGCCAGTCGGCGAAGTTAGTGCCAACTTTTGCGGATAGAGGGGTGTCACGTGGTCAGCGCAACGGGTCCCCACAGCCGTTAATCTCTGTTTTCTAGACCTGGAGCCG
>Ga0131853_10027312_pt1 | contig 10248 bp, 5 predicted proteins | sample TergutLab28metaG_FD_92764 | JGI IMG/M metagenome (GOLD analysis project Ga0131853, IMG submission 92764) | Labiotermes labralis P1 segment gut microbial communities from Petit-Saut dam, French Guiana - Lab288 P1 (version 2) (version 2) | ecosystem: Host-associated > Arthropoda: Insects >... | reverse complement strand
CGATACTTCGAGAGAATGGACGCAAACAGGATGCCAAAACAGGCACTGCAGTATCAACCAAAAAAGAGAAGAAATCTAGGACGCCAGAAGAAAATATTAAAGAACTTCCTCTTGGCATTTAAGGAACAGGCAGTAGGCCTAACCCTTCAGTGTTCATGATGATGATGGTGGTGGTGATGATGATAATCAGCCATTCCCAAATATTATTTGAATTATACTTGCTCAGGTATATAGAACGAAGTTTTATGGGTAAACTAACATTGAAGAGTTACCAAAATTGTACAATTTGTAGGTTGGAATTGTGATTTCACTTTTTGCTTCTTATTTAAATACATTTTTTACTGGACGATCATAAGAAGCTTAACGTATTTCTGCTCAATGGAAATATTCAGTTGATAAGTAGAAATGATGTAGATGTTTACTGGGGATTTTGATTTTGGAAACTGCGTGCTGTTGGTAGAGTAAGGGTGTAGACATGAGATGCGGGCGGATAGGATTTTCTCCATTCAATTACCCAGGCACACGCTAACCCGCCCCCAGATGCGCCTAGCAGACATACCTTCCATAGTAATAGTAGTCGAAACTTGATTGGCTGTTGGTTTAACGTCCATTAAGGAAGAAAACTTCTTTGCGCTTTTAGGATAAGGTAAACAGTAACAAAACAAAGAACGAGTAAAGGCTATTATATAACAAGAAAAGTGAAGCAGTAAATAAGAGTAGGAATTACCTGAGCCCACAACAAAAAAACGAATGAAGATGACAAGTTGCGATATTTGTTTTTCCATTAAAAAAATCTTCCAATGATCAGAAGTAATAAGCCGAAATTCGTGCATATTTGGCTAATAAGTCAGTTTCCTATCCTTGCTATTACTTTTTATTTTATGCCAAGGACTCAGTAAGCGTAAGCTGGTCTTCTGACCTGAGGTAATTTCTTTAGGGAACACATCATCGTTTTTTAATAACTAATGGAACGGCCCCTTTTTTAGTTTTCAAATACAGTGTCCTGTAGTGCATACGCTTACTCTTCCAAGTGCTATGCTATATTCCCAGATATTTTTCAAACCATACACTTACTAGCTCAGAGGTCACATTTATTCTTGAGAACACGAGTGGTTTGTTGGAAATATCTTTGCATTGCATCCTGTATATTCTGCGGTAAATTTCGGAGGCAATGTGCCCTGGTGTTACTCGTACCTGGGAAAAAATTACCAGAATATTTCCAGAAACTAAGTTAGAACCGTTTCCTTCCCGATATATTCTAATTTTTTGTCAATTGCCCTATAAAGAGATTAGCATAGTGTTACCTACAGATAATTTTGTAATGTGGATCCTATAATTAACCTTTTAAAGCCTACTGGTTACATGATGCACCAACAGCTTAACATTCAACAACTGTACGCTCTGCCCACACTGTATTTATGTATTTTGTATTTATCTGAGAACAAACAGCGACTTGTGCCACTTACAGCATAAACTGATTGGTTTTTATAACCGAGATAAAAAGTGTTTACAGCGCGGTACGGACTGGGTCTTTAAATAAAACAGTCTGTGCTTCGTCTTTAAAAGTTTAAACTTTTTCCTCTATTGTGCAAACTGTCCTGTTTTTCTTATTCTGCATAATGCTTTATATCCACCGGTATTATGTCTTATTTTATATTGACAGAGAGAAATCTTCATATTTATTTCTCCCTATAAATTTTAAGATGTTTCTTCCTGCATGCCATTCAGCATAATGGCAATTGAATTATTCAATAATGTAGTAAATATTGGACATAATTCTACTTGGCCTTTGTAAAGTGCACTTCAGTAAAGCAATAAGAAATCCACTTCGCATACTAAATTTGCCTTGTCTTCTTCTTTTTCCCTTCTAATACAGCGTGACACAAAATATATGACTTATTGTAGAGCGCATTTAATTTTTTGTATCATTATAATTTTTATTTTTAATTGGTCTCTTATAACCCTTGAGATTCTACTTGCATCTGTTTGTATCGCCAGTTTTGACACAAAAAAACTGTATTCTTCCACACACAGTGTGTTTATTTGGTACTTATTATAATTAGGTGCTTTCGCAAAATTGCGTAAAGCGACCATTGGCCTCGTCATATGCCTGTCTGTCCATCCGCTTGGAAAAACTCGGCTCCCACTGAACGGATTTTAATTAAATTTGTTATTTGGATGTTTTTCGAAAATCTGTCGGGAAAATTCAAGCCTCATTGACCCTTTTAAACGCCGAGTTAAATCCCATCTGACATCTGCTGGCATTATTAGGATCTCACCATATTTTCCACGTTAGTGGATTAAGGGTTAAAATATGAAGAGAACGAAGGTCTGTTTACAGGAAGACCTACGTGAATTTATGACAGTATCTCGCTGATTTATTCCTACAATGAGAAATGTTTCAGGCGAGAGTTGTAGAGAAAATCAAAACACATGTTGTGTTCACTAACGTTTCTTTTTCGAAAATCGTGCAGTTTTGGAGATAATGTGGGAAAATATTGCGGAGCCGGACAGGCCACAGAAGACAATATAAAAGGCGCATTGCATGCTGGGTAATTCAGGCTACAAACACAAACACACACACTCACAATGTTTAATACTTACTGCTTTTCCAGTGCAACAATGATTGCACAAACGCGCCTGAATGTTACTTTACACGTATAGTGCCTGTCGTGTTACAATAAATATCGCATTCTTCCCTGTTCAACAACGGATGTGCGTTCCTTGTAAGTCACAAAGTGTTTAGTAGTGTGATTGGATCTTTACGTGTTTCGAGTCTTTTGACGAAGATTTATATTAATTTTCTCTTCTTCTTCTTCTTTTTCTTCTTCTTCTTCTTCTTCTTCGATATTAAGTAGTATATTAGACAAATAGCCTGTTTCGTCTTGAGAATTCCATGATTTCTATGTCGCCAAAGTTGTCGTTTGCATTGTTCATTCTAGCCAGTTTTTCAAATTACCCCTTCCTTTAACCTGATATTTTCCCTGTAACTGAACATATTTACCTCCTGTTCTAGATATTAATCTTTCATATTGTAAAGTGAGGCTATTGCCATTTCTTATCATGACAAAGACCGTGGGCCACGTGGCTGACGATTCGTAGAAATTCGGTAAGGGAATGAGAGTTTTCTGTTCTGTCAAAGTCCCGTAAGGCTCTAGATCATATACAGCCTTCTGTTAAAAATATACCGGGCGCTGTTCCACACGGTTTAAAGCAGTCGTAGCGTGAAGCCGACCATTCACTTCCGTCTAGTTGTAAGTTTAGGAAAGCATCGAACTTTACATTTACCCCTCTGTATGTAGATGGCTTAGTGCTTTATCTTTAAACAAGACTACATCCACTTATTCTTCCGTAAATTGAATTATATTTCCTCGTACTTTATTCAGACCCAGTTTCTTTGACGTACATGCATTACAGTTTATCCATAAAAATCCAATTATGTAAGTGATGTTTTATCTGTATTCTAATCACTTTAATTCAGAGCAAAATTTATGTCACTTAAGGACGTAAATATATAGTTTGTGCATACCACTTACATTTATTTATACTGTCCTTCCAGACAAATGTTGTGGCTGAATGTTACTGTTGGCCATGCAACATAAGACATGTACCTATGTTGAAAAGTCTATACACAGAATCAGTTGAATTAGAGCAAATTTTTAACAAAATAATATTCCTTTTAATTTTTAGCTACTGCCAAACTTTAATATTCTTCCATGCTTTTTTCATATCCGTTTTATTTATAAGACTTTGATTGTAGACACAAACGAGTTAGTTTTCTATTTGTTAATGTAAAACGCATTCTTGCTGTAATATGAAGGAGGATTATTCCTTCATTTTCTTGTTTTTTGTAGATGTTCTGTACCTCAGGGATGGCGTCAGAACTGAAGGTAATGGAACCGTAAACTTTCTGTCGATGTGTACAAATGTTATGCAGAGCTGCATAGTGCTACTGAGCACAGACGCACCGGTGGGCCGTCGTTATGCTGGGTGACTGGCGCTAACCGCGACGGCTCTCGTATGAAATGCTGTTTCTCTCTCTTTCTCTCGTTCTGGCATGGTATTCGCCTTTAAGTTAATAATTAATTTGTAATTAGAATGTAATTAATCGCTACACTTTCAAGAGGCAGCTATGGTGAATGCAACACTCCGGAATCAGACTTTGTTTCTACTAACCTTACAGGAAACATATGTTACAGATTTGCTGACAGCTTGCTCGCTAGCTGCCAGCAGACGTGTATGACATATACCATTGCTGTGTGTACAGTGAAAAACTCCTAATCTACAGAGGAACATTCCGAAACATGTAGAGTTTTATTCCAAAAATAAATTTGAGAAATTAATGCATCTACTTGGTATATGAATATATAATATATCAGTCAAACACAACAAAATTTTTTTGTTATTTTTTATTATTTATGGCAACATGTTTCGATTCTTATAGAATCATCTTGAGACCCTTCTAAGATATGCTTACATTCTTGAATGTAAGTTTTGGGATTCCACGACGCCTTTTAAACATTGCTAAGTAAGGATCTATATCTTAGAAGGGCCTGAAGAAGATTCTATGGGAATCGAAACATGTTGCCCTAAGTAATAAAACACATAATAAAAAATTTTGTTTTGTTTGATACATTATATACTCGTACGATGGAGAATCAAAAAGTAAAGGCAAAATCCATTTAACGGCTTTGATAGAAGTAACTGTGAGCAATTTTACACATAATTTTTCTACATAGTCCCCTTGCAACACAATGCATTTGTTATATCATTCAACTAGTTTCTGTTTTCCTGCGGAGAAGAAGCTTTTCGGCTGCTGTTGTGGTCTTGTGTGCGTGATGTTGGTGGCCGACCAGAACGACCTTCATCAGTAACACGTGTTCGACTCGATTTAAACCTTCCCACACACTCATAAACCTTTCGTTGACTCACGGTGCTCTGTCCATACTGAACCAACAAACGACGGTGAATTTCCACAAGTTTCACTCCTTCTGCCCAAAGAAATCGCACTACTCCACGTGGTTCTTCGATGGTGCAATTTTGCAAAGGAGCGTCCATGTTTTCGCCCTCGTTGCTGCCACTCGACTGAAAGCAGAGCGCTGTACTGCACATGACTGAACTCTTCAACAGGCATTGTCAATACTGCGCAACGCGCCAGCTCCTCTCTGTCCCGGTTACCGCGTAATTTAAAAATTTTCTTTACTTTTTTGATTCACCCTCATATTCATATATGTGTTAAACACTTCGGAATGGCAAACATTAAATAAAAAATAAAAAAAAACATCTGGTTGGTTTTATTATAAAAATTTAGCACGATGCACGGCCACCTGAACGTCAAAAATTTAAGAGTAGATATTTACAACTGTATATGAACTTCCTCGACTCTTACAGTCGACAACTAACGCATGCACCTGAATTTAACACTTCGCCTGATTTCGGTAATTTGTGTTTGATTCTAATTTCGGTGGTCTGTGTTTCTAGGAAATAGTCTGTCATTAATTTACTCAGAAAAGTGCAGATCCTAATTCAATTATTTTGAATTAAAACACTAATAGCTAAATACGCGTATGCGATTAATGGAAAAACAAACTTAACACGTTTAGACAGTAATCAAACGCTTGAACGCAATTAACAGTCATTACTGTTACTGCCACAAAAATAATTGCAATGAAACAACAATGAATGGTTCTATATATCGGTTATTACCAAATAGTTTCTGGGAGAAGTGAGAAAGTGCATATAACATCACACATTCCATGCAAAAGTGCTTAAAAATTTTAATTATTTATCTTTTTTTAAAATTTAATTTCGTATTAAAAAATCTTTGACCCATTATGCACTTAAGTAAACAACTAAAACTGCCCCCCCCCTCCCCCAATGTCCCACATGTCCTTGTGGACTTCGTGATCCTCCGTCCTGGGCATGGCAAGAGTGTAACCGACTTCTGAGGTTGGGACGCCCATGAGGCGCAGTTACGTTGTCCCGATGATGTGAGTGGTGATATAGAAGGATGTAGTGCCAGGAGGGCCCTTAAACCTAAATTCTACTAACCTATCCAGACCATGGTCACCGCGGAAATCCTCCCCTTCAGGAAAAATTCCCACGGTAGACCCGGGAATCGAACCCGGGACCTCATGATTAGTTGTCAGAGACTGACCACTAGACCATGAGGCTGATCGACAACTAAAACATAGAAATATGAATATATACGGTGGGTGCTTGCTTTCAGACGCATTTATCTGTGGCAGTTACTAATTGTGGCTCAGACTTGTAAACAGAAGCAGTTAGTGAGTAAGGGTGGACATGGAGGAAGGGTGCCGTAGCCCATGACAGCAGGATATTTGACACAAACTTTGCAGATTCTATATATTGCGCGGTTTTAAAACGTCTGGCGGCGCCCTACGACTTCCATATTCCATTGCATTCGATTGTTCCATTCTCCCATTCTTAGCTTTCTCTCACTCATCGCTGTATATATCACACCTTTCCAGGTTCTTCGGGGACGACCTGGTTTTTTTTCTTCCTTCAGGTTTCCAGTTAACCATAATTTTTGGTAATCGCGTTGCTTCCATTCTCTCGACATGACCATACAAAATGAGTTGTTCTCGAGTTATCTCATCCAATATCGTATCTTGCGCATTCATTTTTACTCTAATAAACTCATTAATGTTTCTGTCTAGTTTAGAAATCCTTGCTGATCGTCTTAATGCATCCATCTCAGTTGCGTTAACTGTTCTCCTATCATCCTCATATAAACTCCAAGTTTCGGCTCCGTACATCAGGACACTTTTAACCATGCTGCTATAGATCATCTTTTTCAGGTTTTTTGTTACGTCCTTTGACCACCATGCCCCATTTAATGCACCTATTTTTTCCGTCCTTGTGTTATCCTGTGGCGTACATATTTAGTGTCTCTTCCGTTTTTGGTAAATATGGATCCCAGGTACCTAAATTCGGTATAACCAGTAATGATTGTCACCGTTGTCCAACTCTACGTGATGTGTATCGTTGCCCAAGGACATGTATTTTGTCTTAGCAATGTTCATAGTAAGGTCCCGTTTGGAATATTTTTCTTGGAGCTTCCTGCACATATACTCTAAATCTTCCTTATTTTGGGCCACCACCACCTGATCGTTTGCAAATTGTAGCGTATATATATATATATATCGTTGTATTATCCACATTATATCCCATACTTACTTACTCCATGGTGCAGAGTATTTCTTGAGTAACTAACTTGTTTGCAGCTAGTCAAGAAATTCCCCGCATTTCACGGAACCCGAAGGTTCATTACCGCACTCACAAGCGTCCGCCACCTGTTTCTATCCTGGGCCAGCGTAATCCAGTCCATATACCCACATCCCACCTCCTGGAGATCCATCCTAATATTATCCACCCATCTACGCCTAGGTATCCCCAGTGGTCTCCTTCCCTCCGGTTTCCCCACCAAGACCCTATTCACCCCCCTCTCCTCACCCATACTCGCCACATGCCCAGCCCATCTCATTCTTCTCGATTTTATCACCCGCACAATATTGGGTGAGGAGTACAGATCATTTAGCTCCTCGTTATGCAATCTCCTCCATTCCCCAGTAACCTCGTCCCTCCTAGGCTCAAATATTTTCCTCAACACCATGTTCGTTATATCCCATACCAGAGCATTTTCTCTTCCAAATATTTAAGGCTTTCTCTACATAGACTTGAAATAAAGTTGGTGATATTCAAATCCCTGGCGAAGTACCTTCTTTGCCCCAAACCCTTCTGACAAGAGACCTCCCTGTTTAATCTAAGAAAAGCTTTTCCTTTGTAGCTCTTTTACAGTTTTGATCAAACGTCGCAGATTCTACTAGTAAATAATGCCAATATTCAGCACAATAGCAATTGAATTCCTCATGTTCTTTTTACGAAAAGTCTACAAAGAGAGAATATTCGTTAATGGGTTATAAGTTACAAGTGTGCCCAACTTCTGAATTTTTAGGTTAATTTTGACAGCTGTCAGAATATACAAATTGACTGGAAGTTTTGAGGAAATACAGGCTTGCAATTGCGTGGGTATTTATTGTTTCTTTATCGCTTTCCTTAACAGACGTGGTCATTCGTAAGACGATTTGAATCCAGAGCCCTGGCAGTTTTGATGTTATGTGTTACCGGAAACAACTGATGTAACATCTCATGGAATTAGTATACATAACGTGAAGTTAAAGCTATCCCGTTACTAACCTGTAGATTTCCCGACGATCAGCACATGAAGGTGGTTAAGGTTGTCATCCCTACGCATCGGCCGCCTTTACCCCCAGGAAATATTCCTGGTACTCATTTCTGTTAGAGAATGATTCGACCCCAGGTCTATAGTGCGGCAGGAAGGATTATGTCAATCAAAAATGCCAGTGACTCCATCGAGAATCGAACCGCAACTTTCCGGCTTGTACCACAGTTCCGTCAACTAACTGGACCACCGCGTGCCCCGTATACATGACGTAACAACTGCTAGGATATTGTTTGGTAGTTCAAATTACATGTCCGATATGCCAGGTTTCATTAAAATCTGAGAAGAATAAGGGGTACTTTACATTAAGACCAATATACATTTTTGATCACATCTCGCTCTGTTCTTCTTAGAATGAGAAATGTATTAGCAAAATGTTGTATAGGAAATCTTCATATTTTGTGCTCAATAACGTTTTTTTTTTCAAAAAAAATTACCGTTTATGAGATAATGCGGGAAATATTTTAGAGCGGGGCAGCCCACGGATGACAGTATGCTGCCTGCACATTGCATGGTGCATACCCAGGCTACAAACACACGCTCAGAATATACAATACTTATTGTTCCTCCACTGTAACAATGGCTGCACGAACGCGCCTCAATGGTACTCTATACGTACCTTGCCCGATTTGTTGCCCATATCTTTATTTTAGCAGCTTTAAACTTCTTGCTCAACAACTGTTCAAACCGAACACGTCTGCCCGTCTGTCTGTACACATCTCATAATTCGCGAACCTTTGCATTGATCGCAGAGTACACCAACAAGATGCAACGTTTCACAGTTTATTTATTTATTTATTTCCGTAAGACGCTCTACATGTTTCAGACGGGTTTTACGTCTATCGTCAGGAGCTCAAAACTGCACATACAGAGTTAGGTATTGTTCTGACAAATACCTAACTCTCTACGTGCAGTTTTGAGCTCCTGATGGTGGACGAAAAACCGTCTGGAACATGTAGAGCGTTTTACGGAAATAAACTGTGGAACGTTGTATCTTGTTGGTTGTACTCTGCGAATATATTAACGATGCACGGACCTGTGAATGTTAAATTCTATACATTGATATCAACGAGGTTTATATTGGAGAACGTTACAGAAAATTATCTAGGGGTTTTGATGTAATTATTTTCCGTTAATTCTAAAGGTCTGTTTTTTTAAAGGCCTTTGTAATTTTTAGTGCCAAATTGAAGTCTAACTCTATAAACATTGTTTGTAGTGGAAAGTGTCTGGGGGCCGAAGTTTTAGTGAAAACGGGGCACATATTTGAAACCCAATATAATTAAATCTTATGCCTTTAGATGCAATCAATTAAACGTAACGCCATACTTATTACCGAGTAATCAGCATTGCTCTTGACACAATATACTCGTCTTTCCACGTGGAAAGAAAGAAGTGTCTTGACTAAGATTATACTCGTACATATATATTAGCAGGTTGTCAGGCTGTACAATGTTTCCACATTTTCCTGCGCCCATTTAACAATTATATTATCTTCTTCCTCCAGTTGTTTCTGTCATTCAAATATTCTTCCATTAATCCCCTTTCTCCCTTCAGTCCTCTAATCCCTTCCGCCCAGGTAAGTTTAGGTCTACCTTGCTTTCTTCTTCCTGGTGGGCTCCATTTCGTTACTTCTTTTGGCAATCTCCCCTCTTCCATTCTTTGAACATGTCCATACCATTGAAGTTGTTTGGTTTTAATATCGTCTAAAAGAGACCTTACTACATCCGTTTTTTTGTTTAAACCTTTTGGCGCCGGAATTTTTTTTTTAATTTTAGCACAACCTGTATATAAAATGTGAATAATACAGGAACCAAATACGTTAGAATTATGAGACAAACTGCATTTTGAAATGAAAAAACGGAGAGTATATACCATGTTTAAAATATTCAGTACCTATATTTGTTGAATAAATATATAAAATGCAACTTTGGAGGTTAGCGGTGCGGTACGTCAACTATAGTTGACATTAGGCGTCTAAAGGT
>Ga0131853_10027309_pt1 | contig 10249 bp, 4 predicted proteins | sample TergutLab28metaG_FD_92764 | JGI IMG/M metagenome (GOLD analysis project Ga0131853, IMG submission 92764) | Labiotermes labralis P1 segment gut microbial communities from Petit-Saut dam, French Guiana - Lab288 P1 (version 2) (version 2) | ecosystem: Host-associated > Arthropoda: Insects >... | reverse complement strand
TCCTGCCTGCACTTAACTTCCAACCAGCAGCAACTCGAGAACCAGACGGCCTATGTGGTAACCAACGCTATCGTCGTGAGCTCCTGATGATGGGCATAATGGTGCCCGAAACATGTTGAGCCTTGCATAAGCATAATAAAGTAATAAGTGGCACCTAGTTTGATTTTTTTTCTTCATTTATCAAGATGATGCACGGTCCAATACACAACAAAAAACAAGACTTTTACTTTGTTACAGCCTGTGACTCCACTCACAATCCAAGAGTTTCATATACTCTGATGTCTCGCGTAGATAAACATTAAGAACGGCAGGTACCATGGAATGTTGGTTTGCCACCTCAGTTGTATTGCCGTAGCTGCGCTAAGCCCAACGCCTGCTATGTATATGACGCGCCGAGCAAACACGTTGGATGGGTTGCAGATTAGCACGATAAACTAATAATAGGAGAGGGAGCCGCTTTGTGTCGCACACAGGCGGATGACTCGCTTTGGGACGTTCCTTATTAACCTCAACAATACGATTGTAAGCTGTGGGAGATGTAAGGGAATGGGAGAGTCCCTTCATTAACTGTATGTATGAGAAGCGTCGGAGGGGCTGTTCAGCGGTTGCTCATCTGTAAAAACGACACCGACTGATATGTCCATAAGGTTCCGACATGATATTGCTCAGCTATTCAAGAACACCTTCTCCTGCCATGTTACCCGGAGACTCACTGCCTTGTGCACAAGACCTCGACACTGGTCCGTACCATCAGCCTGTTGTGTGCTGCTCGCACCGTCACCCTGTACTTTTATGTCGTCACTTTTAATATTATCTCTCCATCTACGTTCAGATTCTAAAAGAGTTTTATTTTATACATGTACAATTGTGTGTGCCCTTTTTCGTAGCCAGCATTCGCACTACATGTATTCCCCACTTTTATGGATACCTCTGGTAATGTTTTAGTGCTAAGTTAAAATTTTGGAGCTCCTTGTTGTAATTTTGGAGCTCCTTGTTGTAATTTTGGAGCTCCTCGTTGTAATTTTGGAGCTCCTTGTTGTAATTTTGGAGCTCCTCGTTGTAATTTTGGAGCTCCTCGTTGTAATTTTGGAGCTCCTTGTTGTAATTTTGGAGCTCCTCGTTGTAATTTTTTCCATTATCCTTCACAGTTTCTTGTTCTTCGATCCCATATGATCTGTACAGTAGAAAATCCGATCTTCGACCGGTGTGGACTGCTGGTCGCAACTTCAAAGAGACCTAGATCTGATAGTATAATTTCATAAGTTGGTCCAGAGACAGGAATGTGGCTTATAAAATGCCGTCACTTGTTTTAGAGCTCATAATTAATTTCCTGTTAAATACGCCATGTTCTGCTCGTAGCAGCCAAAATATTGCGTTCGCACGGTACATGATGCTGCTTTACGTCACGTTCAGTTAATTATGTCTCAAGATACTGCTATAGCACATGAAAATAAGGGTCTTGTCAGGCTGAAATTCTCATGTCCGAAATCATTCAGAGGTTTACATAGTTTATTATTTATCAAAACAAAGATAACCAAAATGGAACACTTAAAATATCGCCTTTTTACTCAATTCCGACGTGAAAAACCATAAACAGCTATTATTTTGAGAGACTTTTATGGTTGTTTTATAATTAATAACTTTTAAGTAACAAGCGTTAAATAATAAACCGTCAATTTGAAATACATTGGACAACACGGACAACCATGAGAGGCTGTACCACACAAGTCCCACCGCACCGAGTGAAAGTACAGTAACCATAATCCAGAGAGCACTCTAAGGGTGACAAAACCGGTCCATAATGTCAAATACCTACTCTTGTTTTAATTTGTTTTAACCAGACATTAAATGTTTCACATTTTATGCAATATCAGTTTTTATGTACGTTCACAACTGTAAAAATATTGGGATCCCAATATCTAAACAGCACCTGAGACTTATTCTGCTGGAGGCCTGATGATGACTGTTAACAGGTCGAAACATGTAGTTTATATACACAAATAAATATTTGTTGTGCTGACGTGTCTAGCCAATATGTTATATAGTTCGTTAGAGCACTTCGTGATGCCCTCCTTGAAGTTAACAGTTTTTGTAACCTTCACATTTGTGAAATTTGAATAATTGTATTTCATGATGAAAGCCTGCAGAATCTCATATTCCATTGCATACTGTCGCCGTTGGCAGCGTGTTTTATGGTGGAAACATGGCGTGTTGTGAGTGAATTGGTAATTTTGTGGTCGCCATTGCTTTCGTAAATTAGTATACAGCAATAACAGGGTAAAATGTCTGTAATATCTAGTGTAGGCTGATATTTTGGGTTCACACTGAGATTTTTTAATGCCTTTAAAATAGCCTACTAATTCCTTTATTATCTTCAAAGACACACCCAGAAGTTGCCTATACTATAGTTCTTAACAACTATTTAAACCGAGGGTTCTCAGACTTCTTCGCTGGCATACCACAAAATTTAATTTAGAAATTGCAATGTACCAACAGTTATTTTCATTGTTACACCGTGCATGTCGTCGAGTTACTCAATTAATATACCAACTAATGCACTTATATAAAAGTTACACATTACAACACTAAAACTGCTCCTACATGTTTCGGTCCTAAGACCATCATCAGGGAGCTGTATTTGTTTGCCTTGCTAAAGTCACATTCAAAGCCACATTAAAACCAGTCATAAACTAACATCGTTGTACTAATAGGGTGTTGTGGCAGCATGCCATGTTGTGTAATGTTATGTTGCAAAGAGTGCCCTGCAGGGTACTCTTTGCAACATAACATTACACAACATGGCATGCTGCCACAACACCCTATTAGTACAACGAAGTTAATTAGTGACTAATGTGACTTTAGCAAGGCAAACAAATACAGCTCCCTGATGATGGTCTTAGGACCGAAACATGTCGGAGCAGTTTTAGTGTTTTAATTGTAACTTTTATATAAGTGCATTAGTTGGTATATTAATTGAGTACAAACAGTTTTTTTATGCAAATACAAAGCTGTGATTGGAACGACTGGCTGATAGCGGGGGCGAGTAATAGTGTCGCCAGCGTGTTCAGTTGTGTGGCTTATGTTTTATGTATTTATTTTTTAATTGTTATTCTTCTTTATATCGATTTTTATGAAGGCGGCATAACAGTTAACAATGGTTGGTGTATACATGATGTATACATTTAAATTCGGAGGGACTGATACGTGATCGGCCGTCAACTGTGCTTGCTTCTAACTTTACCAGCTGTAGGTTTCTGCCACAAGAGTGCTACAATGCATAATGCAGAACGCAGACATCTTTAGCGTTCTGAAACACACTTCGAAATTGAAAACCATCTTTCCCTGAAATATACTTATTCCCAATGCTTTGTCTGTCGAATATTAAACGAGATACAAAGGAAAATAATAATTAGTCTGTTCCTAATTAGCCTTGCCAACAATAGATGTATATGTAGCTTTGCGTTACTCATTTCTACAACGGGAGTTTTACACAAGATGGATAAGACAAAAGGAATTTATTTCCGTCTGCGATGAAGATGATTGTTGGATTCAAATTGACAAAGAACGCGCTTTGAAACACGTACAGTGCCAGTGCAGAGTAGAGGAGCTTTCTGGTCCATTTAGAGTTAAGAGAGGAACAGTTAACCTGCAAGCAGCTGTATCTCTCTGAGTATTGAAGTTGTTACTGCCGTGGGGCTTTGTTTGTTTTGAAATGGGGGGGGGGGCATAGATCGGTCTTTAGGAGGCAAGAAAGATGGGTAATGGCAGAACAGGAAACAAGCGAGGGCTAGTGTGCATACTCCTTTTGTTTTTTGTTCCTTTGTTCCTTATCTGTTTCGTTTGTTTCTTTGAGCAGTCGTCAGAGTGGCGATATCTGAGCACAGACAAGCCAGTGATAGTGTTTCTGTGAGACTTACGTTTCACACGGCAAGACACGCTTCGTGTTCCTTTTCGCGTTGATTGTAAAGAAATGTGGAGGAAATTGTGTTGTGATGTTCAGTTCGAGGTGCGTTTAAGATTTGGCTTCTCGTTGTCGCGCCATGCAGTCTGGTAGGTGGATGGTAACGTTTCAGAGGAATATGTTGCTTCCATCTTGAAGGGCAGGGTGTGCATTGATTCTTTATATCCTTTCATAACGTTTCTGCTGTGCTGCACGTCATAGCGCGTACGTCAGAGGCTCAGTTGCAGGGATATTTCTCTTGCTCGCTCAACAAAATTCCGGCAGCTGCATGGTGAACTCCGCACGCATTACTGACTGTCGTGCGTGTCGTGTCAGCTGATACCATTTCCTCCTTCCTCTACTCCTGAATCTGTCGCTTGGGTATAAAACTTCTACGTTAACTTCTTACGTATTCTTCTCAAGCGCTTTTCATTTCTTTCTCCTAGAGATTTAGTATCAATTACAGTTCCACTCCGTCTTCTCCAACCAAGTGGCTAACTAACTCCATGTAGCAGGGTCCTTCCTGAGAAGCTAACCGGTTCTCTGCCAGTCAAGAAATTCCCCGCATTTTATGCAACCCGAAAGTTCATTACCGCATTCACATGCGCCCGCCACCTGTCCGTATCCTGAGCCAGATCAATCCAGCCCATGCCCTCCCATCCCACTTTGTGAAGACCCATTTTAATATCAGTCTCCCATCTGCGTGTAGGTATTCAAAGTAGCCTTTTTCTCAGGCCTCCCCACCAAAATCCGAGGACATTCGGCTGTTTCTTTCACGTAATTCCTCACCCGTTCTGTCCCCTTTGTTTCAGGCTCGCATTTCTATTTCCTCATGCATTCTGGCATGGCTTGCCTTGAACTACCCGCTTCTCCTGCCGTGGGCCTAGGTTCGCTCCTTGCTCGTCGCCGTTACATGTATCCGCGACTGTCTCTGCGTCGTATGTACGATACGCATTTGTTTTTAGAGTGTGTTATTTAACGACGCACATAGTTGCCAAGATTATATGCGTCAGTGATACATGTACGAGTATGGAGCATTGGTGGAATGATACTGAGATGGGAGAACCGAGATACTCGCGGGAAAACGTGTCCGAGTGCCACTTTGTCCACCACAAATCCCACTTGGGCAGGAATTAAATTATTAAAATTCCCCCATATTACTTCGCAATCTAGTTAGATTCATTGGATTTGATGACATCGTATCTTGTTGTAGAATGCGCCGCTGTGCATTTTGATAGAAATGTACCACCGTTTCCCACGCATTATCTGCGTCTGTCTTCAGGGTGCATTCGTAAACGTAAGACAGACGCCTACGAGACTACACGGCGTCACATCGCAGAAGACCCTAATATCTTCGTGAGGACCTTAGATTTCATTTTAACTGTCACTGCTCGATATGCCTGTATACTCCTTGCACCGAAGATGTGGTTAGCAACTTTCTCCGAACCGTTGGTACTGTCCACTGGCTCGCTGTACGTCACAGCCATGAACACATGCAGCAATCTTGTTATCATCCTGTAGTTTCTTGTGTGGCGCAATTTCGTGTCATATGGGCTTACAGGCACAAGGTCAGTTGTCTGAATATTTCCGACTGTTTGTCACTGGCAACTCCGCCCCTGGCACCAGCAGTCTTGTCATTGGAATTGTACAAAGAAATGACGTAGTGAAAGAAATATTCAGTTGCATGTGTCTAGACACGAACGCTTGCACCGTATTGTACATATGTGGGCTGCTAGCAGAGAACATCGCCCGCCCGTAAGAGAACTGCATGGCCTTGTTTCCTGTTACACATTCTAGGGTTTCTCCTTCTACGTATCTGTTTGTATCATAATTGGTGGTGTTTTATTTGTGTCAGGAATGGAAGACTGATCAGCTATTCGGATGTTGCAATGTTTGTAACTGTTACATACAAACAGTGCTTCATGTATAATACATAGCTGCGTTTGTGATGAATCGCAATAATAAATGCTCATGCCATGCTCCAAATGTTCATTAGTCGACCAACGCCCTAGAAGAGGGTCCTTCTTCAGAGGCCGATAGAGTCTTAGCTGCGTAAGCCCAACTCATTGTATGGAGCCCTGAGTTCTAGTAGCGTGTTTACGAGTCCCTATCCTGAGCCAGAATAATCCAATCAACATCTTCCCGTCTTTTTGTTTTCTTTGCGATCCATTTTGATATCCGTCCATATTCGCCGAGGTCTTTCAAGCTGTTTATTTATTTCTTTTCGGTTTCCCCACCGAAATCCTGTATGCATTTTTCTTTTTTCCGTACGTGCCATATGCTCCGACCATCTCATCCTAACAGTACTTGATGAAAGATTCGTTGGTTATTGCCATAAAACCGGAAGCTAAACAAAATTTGTTATTCAGCAAACTCGTTATTTTTCGTTCAACAAATATATTACCTCAGCGGAGGTCGCAAACTTCATTTTGGGACTCTGTAATAAGAGGCGCCAGTGGCATTATCATCTGACGAATTCGCGCACCCGCCATGTTGTTATCATAGATTGTGGGAAAGTAAAATGCGCAATGTTTCGGCAACCTCCAGTAATATAACACCATACAGGTTTTCGTGGTAATCGGTTCTATGGTTCAGAATTTGAAAGCAGATCTCACTTGCACTGTGGTGATCTTGTTAAATGTACCTTTTTTCATTAAGAGAGGCAGTAGATGAAAAAGAAAGCAGTACACGTTATAGCAGTAATGGGTGGAAATGCGATAGGCAGAGGAACAGACAGAAAGTGAGCAGTGAGGAGGGAAGAGGAGGGGTTCAGAGCTACTCATTACAATGCCTAGCTGCTTTCTGAGAAGCCATAATCTTGAAATAACTTGCGCCCTGTTGATGATCTTCGTATATGGAGCGCGCTCTGCCTCTGCCCCAGTTCATTGTTTATGATCGCAGTCCTGTGCCTGACTTACAGTCGTTAAACGATTAGATTGCAAAATACACAGGGAGTACGTAGCTGCGCCTTGTGAGCAGGAAATAAGAAAATAGTGGAACCGCCTTAAGTTACACAACACCGCAAAACTGGTGGGAACTTGCGGTTGCCTACATGTAAGGGGCACCCCTCTCTCGCTCTAAGTACAGTTCGTACACAGCCGGTCCCAGTGGCCGCGCGGTCTAAGACGTAGGTCTGCAGCCGCTCGCTTGCTGGGATTGTGGGTTCTAATCCCGCCTGCGGCACGGATGCCTGTCTAATGTGTGTGTTGTGTTGTCGGGTAGAGGAGTCCTACCGAGGGCGGTGTGTCTGAGTGTTATCTCGAAACTGAAACAAAACAAAATAGTTTCTGGTTTAAGTAAAACACACAATATATTTTCTTTTTCTCTTGACGACATGTTGCGGTCAATTGACCATCATCAGGTCATCTTTACAAAACTTCGAATCAGGTGCATGCAGTGCAAATAGCATTCATGTAATATGGGATCCCATAAGACTTAAAAATATATTAAAATATTTTAAAATTGTTTAAAATGAATGTTTTTTGTAGTCTGTGATGTGTCAATGTTTTTATAATACTAAACAATTGTTGGAAGCTATTTAGAAAATTAATATATAGTAAGGTAAAGGTAAAGCAGTCCCGTTACAGGCCTGGAGTGGCCCAGAGGGTTCCAGGAAGTTAGGGTTCCCAGATTACATGACAGCGGCACAGGATGGTGGTAAGGTTGTCAGCCTTACACACCGACCGCCTTTACCCCCAGGAAATACTCCTCGTACTCATTTCTGTTAGAGGCTGAGTCGACCCCAGGCCCATAGTGCGATCGGAAGGATTATGTCAATGAAAAATTCCAATGACACCAGCTGGGCTCGAACCAGCGACCTTCCGATTTGTAGCACAGCACCTTAACCACTGTGCTACCGTGGTCCCCATTAATATATAGTATACATTCAAATCTTTTCTACTTAAGTGGGATAATGTTTCGTTATCAAAACATTTGTGTGTATATATTGTTTAGTCACAAGGTACTGCACATTATATAAACCCAGTTATCTCGAAACATCAACAATTAGGAGGTGTAGGCTCACCAAGGCTGTCGAGTCATGAAAAAAGAAATAGTTGCAGAGGGGGTGTTAGAGAGTGCAGGGCTGTCAGAGCACCACCTGCTGTAACGTGAAACAACTCTTCATTTCTCCCACGCAGTGTACTTAGGTCTTCCCTATGCTTCGCACAGTGAAGAGCTGTTACTGGTTGGTCTCTACTAAAGACGGAATGTCTCCTGTTAACTTAGAATTGAATCTTATATGTTATTCAGAACAACTTTCAGGCTTCAGAGGGTGAATACGATGAGGTGTTCTGCCGACAAGGCGATAGTCTGCTTGTATTTCTTAAAGATACGGTAACGTCACTGTCCGCGCCGTGAAGGCGTGTAGGAGGACTAGAAGTAAAGCTGCACTCATTAACATCGGCACTAGAAGGAGGTGAATGATTAGCTTAACGCCTCGGCCGCTTTACCCACGGTAAAGAACCCCCGGTACCTATTGGAGAGGAGGCTGAATAGGTCCCAGAGCGGGCCTGGACGTTTTAGAATGGAGAAAAATCTCTTGCCTCTACCGGAATTCGAACCCCTCGCCATTCATTCCGTAGCCTAGACCCTGTACCGACATCGAAGGTTGTGTTTTTGATGAAGGCCGATAGAAAGTGTAGAACATATGCTACAAATATGTTCACGTAAGACATTCATGTTTTCTGAGTGTAGGAACACGGAAAGGAGCAGATAAATATGTCAGAGGCGATGGATGGGAATGAAGAAGTAGTAAGAAAGTAAAACAAGGTAGGAAACGTACACAAAGCATAACAATTCCGGCATTTCCACTGACCCTTGCATAAGTATCTCGAACACGGCAAAGATTATGACAGAATCATAGGCCTATTTAAAAAAAAAATATCTGTTTCACTTGTACAGTACCTGAAACGTTCGTTTGGAACGTTTTTCGCTCCCACGTATCGCTTCTGAAACAGCAATTTGTTGTAACCTGCCGGCACACAGTTTTACAGCAGACAGAAACAACTGGACCGACCCTCAACAGAACAACACTTCAGCATGCTGTGTTTTTACGGAAGTGTAGGGACAAGCAGTTTTTTTGTCCACACGACATTTTGACAGAAGGTGTGCTTGTAACCCGACTGCCCAGTAAATCGGGTATCTCAGTTTGACGAATTGTGTGGGTTACGACGTGTTGCTGTTTCGTGAGCGAAATATTTAGCGCTATTCGCTCGAGTGCTGGGCAGATGTCCATATAGGTCTTCGTGCAAACTGTCTATTACTGTCTGATTTGAAGTAAAGTTGGAATATGCGAGTATCAAGAAATTAGAGTAAAAACATCCAACGTAAACTTTTGTGAAACTTCCTTTAGCGGTCTTATGTTGTTGCATAAAGAATAGCATGCCATAAAGACTGTAACTCTTGTCCCACTGAAGTGAATCAGCTACTCGGACGTCAAGTGTTAAGGTAATGATCATATGAAGTGAAAGGTTTGGTAGGCATGCGCTCACAGCTCGAAGATTTTTGTTAACTTTAGCGATAGATGATGATCCCTCTTCGTACCCCGGTCGCTGTGCTCCCAGCCAAACGATCTGGATGTCCGTAACAGTAAGGGATTAAACCGTAGCTAGAAACATTCCGCGATGGTACAGGCGATTATTTGTTTTGGCCTTCGTATGTAGGATAACTTGTGTCGCTGTACCTTTGCAAAGCCTTGTTTTGAAGTCGCCCATGTAAATTTAAGAAACCCTACTCTGCAGCTTGTGTCACAAGACGTTTGGGTTCCACACACACGAAAACTGATGCAGTATATAAATTTCTTATTATAAAATGGACTGGAGAAACTCGTGGCTTTGCCAAAACTAGGTTGTTTAAAAATATCGTTGTGCTGTGAATATTTCAACAGCTTCATTTGCATCCTAACCTAGGTGTTTCATCTTTTTCTGTTTCTGCACCTCTGGACCATCATTTACTAATTTTCTGCTCTATGAAATATGCAGCAAGTAAATTCAGGCAGTCCGTCGTTTTACGAGCACAAATTCCCTTCTCTCCCTCGCTGCATTCTGAACGCACTCAAAACAACAGACTGTCGGCTATGTTGCGTCATCAGTAACTCATCATGGCCGACTTGGCGGCAAAGCGTAGCGTTGCTATCGAGAGTGGGCTTAGCGTAGCAAATGTTGGAAGTTTTGTGGCTCCACGTGCAGTGTGAGAGTAATTTATTGTTGTGTTTTTGTATTTAAGGTGAAGTAATGATTGTAGTGCAAGGTGGCGCTTGTAACCACCAATAATTCTCGTTTCTTGTATTTGGCAAAGCAACCTGTGCAG
>Ga0131853_10027307_pt1 | contig 10250 bp, 7 predicted proteins | sample TergutLab28metaG_FD_92764 | JGI IMG/M metagenome (GOLD analysis project Ga0131853, IMG submission 92764) | Labiotermes labralis P1 segment gut microbial communities from Petit-Saut dam, French Guiana - Lab288 P1 (version 2) (version 2) | ecosystem: Host-associated > Arthropoda: Insects >... | reverse complement strand
TTATGAACTAGAAACCACACACTCTTTCAAAATTGCTTACCACATATATTCGCAGGTAGCTGACCCACAATACTACAGACCCCTCCTAAGAGAAGGAGACAATAACAGATCTTCAGCCATACCCATCCACGTGAGGGATCCCGGCCATACCGCACGACCACGAAGATAAGAATACAGGAAACAGTAGCCCGCCTAGGCAAAGAACTACAGCTACAGCTTTGTATCATTGACCTAACACAAGGGGATGACACACCTTAAGATCACCAGCTAGTTAAGGCCCGTTGTTCTTGATTTTACCGACTGAGCGTTTCTGATCCTTGTTTTAAGTCATGGGTCGCCCACCATTTTATTGCAAAGGGCCACACCCGTTATTATGGGCTGGTTCGCTGCCCACAGTTGGCACCGTAACAATAAGAGTTTTACCTAACTGCCTTAATTATTGTGAAATATTCATAGTATATACAACTGGCGGGCTGCGGGTTGGGGATTTATATCTTAAGGGGTCAACGTAAAGCAGTGTCGTCCGTGCTCCAATTAAACACCATGCCCATGAGAGTATATGTGAAGGGTGAAGTTATACCTCTATGCATTCGACACTATATTGAGGTGGTCAGCCTATTGTTTCGATTGCTTTAACCCAGTGAAATTGTCCCCGTTTTCCTATAAATTTGCGGCTGAGTAGTGGGCGCTTTGGAGAGGAGAAACTTGTATTACCCCTACAGGAAATGGAACCAGATCCATATGCTGTCCTGTCGGTAGTGTTATCAGTACAGCTACTGAGGTGTTCTGTCTCAATTTTAATCAGCTACATGGTTAAATGTTTCTGTGTTACATTTGTCGGTACTAGTCTCTTCAGATTGGTCCTGTGAGCAGACAGTTGTGCTACTTCAGCCCCTGAGTCATAGTTACAGTGCGCAATCCTCTATCTGCGTTTTTACGTACTAAACGTAAATGACGGCGAACTCCTGCTAAAATGAACAAGATTAGGAATGGCCATATTAGATGATTTAAGGGGCTGCTAGCGTCTCTTAAGTTTTGCCTCGCTGAAGGAAGTGGTCCGTAAAATGACGAAGTTTCTTGCGCAGCATGGCTGCACCAATCCACGGGAAGTCGTAAAAACGAAAGAAATAATCGTATGAAAATCTTCACAGCTTTCATTAAAGCATGAAAAGAAGGAGATAATTATACTGCACCAAATTCAAACTGTCAGCCAGATTCGTAAAAATAAGATCCGAAAGTATGGTTATTACTGCCATTTCCTCTCTCACTTCTCATTTTTCACATAAAAGAAAACGTTAAATTCGAGGTAGGTAATGAAAGAAGGGCATACATCATGTTAGTACACTTACATGGTTTCCAAAATGGTTCCGTTGTTAGAGGTTGTCGTAGAAATAAAGGCAGTGAATGTTAAATTTACGTATTGGTCTATATTAGATAGAAACTTAAAAATTTGATTACTTTCATATCCAGGAAGAGATCGATCGGTCTCTTAGAGTCGCAAACTCAGCAATACTTACCAGTTTATTACTCTTCAACTATGCTTGAACCCGGCAGTGAACTGATCGTTTCACTATACTTTTAAGAATGCCTGACTTGTCACCTCCACTCTAGCGCAACTCGGTAAACGACCTCACTCGTCAATTATTCGATTACCGGCTGTCTCGTATCTGCGATTTAAAAAAAAAAACATTGTGAAACAGTATAGTTTGTTACTGAGACTATTGTGACGATACTACAGTGCTGTTCTGTCTGTCTTCTTTTTGTGCAAGGTAAGACACGTTGACTGTGTTAGAAATTCACTTCATACTGAGTTAAGCAGTTTGGTAACTACACTTTGTATTTTATTCCAAATTAACGCGTTTCGGTTTATAGAAAGAAGTAAGATAATTATTTAGATAACTTGTATTAAGGTCTAAACAGAATTTGGGTTTCTAACCTATAGCTATTGATTTACTATTATATTGTAATACAGTATTTAGTTTAGTAGAATAGAATATACACGGTTTCTTATTTCTAATCTAAATTGGAATAAGTCAAACTATTTTTATACTAATCCTTGAGTCCCTATCGTAACGATTGCCAAATTATTTGGCTGGTGACAAATGTAATTACTACCATACGCTTTAGTGTCCTTTCCCTTGAAAACTTGATGGAAGTCAAGCCATCATACGAGTAGGAAAGCACTACATAAATTTCACTGAGTTATCCAGCATTCAGATTACAGGTTGCATTTATTGTGGTTTGATTTTCTGAATAAATGACGATTGTTTACCTAACCGAGTGATGTTTGGGTCGGAGACGCAATATGTATTCTTGAATGGAAAAGACGACTTCTCTTAATTATAGGTTTCACACGGATGTCGTGTTAACCCAATTGTATATGAATTTCTGCTTTAAATTTTTGGGTGAATACTGATCATCAGTCTTAATTAAAGGCTGAAAATGTGATTAGTTGAAGGAGAACATGAATAGCCTTATTTTTTTTAAAAATTAAAGGCGACTGAACAAAATGAGCAATCCCCCCCCCCCATCCTAAATTTCGGCCTTTGTTTCTGCTCTGTGGAATAGCTATGCCGCAAGTTATCTCCATAGCTCTGTTACATTCACGATTTTCCCTGTTGAAAGTTTTTGGTTGTTGTCTTTTGTTTTTAACAGGCCTGTGTGTGGCATCTAGTGAGAAATTACAGTGATATGATTAGTCGTAAGAGAAGGTAGGAGGAAGCGTGCGCATCCTCTTGCGGCTTATTTAATGTCTGTGTCATTAATCCATATTACACTGCGGCCAGTGCAAAGTCATGATTGAATAATAAATTGAGAAAGTTGTAAAAAGAAATATTCGTGGCCTAGTTCGACGTAATATCGCGGAATTTCTTTGAAGGACCAAGTGAACTACTGAAAAGCGTGAATGAGCATATCCGAATCTTGGGACGGGGTTTGAATGCGGGGCATCCTGAATACGAACCATCTTGACCTGTGTTTTAATGTGCTGTCCTGCACGAACTGAAGAAACCCACTGAAAGTTTTGTGTTAAGGTAGCAGACCGCGTGTGTTAGGGGCGTTTGCGGCTTACATGTCACGTATCTGACCGGCCATACGGATTAACTTTCTCTCTGATTTGCCTCAGTCACTTCCCTTCACACAAAAGATGAAATGTGTTTCAAGCCGTTCAGACTATAACCGTATAGTTACATGTGTCACGTTCTTACTGCTGGCTGCACGTCAAAGCGTAAGGATTTGAACTCCAAACTTCGCATAAAGATGAAGGCTCGAAGTACAAGCCAGCGATTTTTATGTACCGCAAGAACGTACCACAAACTGAGGAACAACATCTTCAGGGGTTCTTAAAAGAGAGGCAACGTCATATCACGTTGTATGTCACCTGAGTGCTAGGGAAAAAATTTATTACTCTAATTTTATTTAAAGAACTATTGTGTGTACAGCATATTCGAAGACAATTAACAAAATTGTTCTCCAGACGAATTTAAATAAATGTGTATGCAATGACGAAAGTGAAATAGAAGTGAGTATAAATAACACCAGTAAAAAAAAATTGCCTAAAACACTGCGACTGTTGGTGAGCTGATTACAGCAGAATGTGCTTCGGTCGTTCACGTGTACACTCAGTCAAACAAAAATCCATCGGTCTAAAATTTTCTAAGTCCCGAACTGGAAGTCACGTGACATACAGCTGCCAACATAATTTGAGTCGTTTTTCTTTCCCCATATTTGCGCATTCGTGGCGTTCTCTGTCTTCCATTCATCACAATCAATAACACCGCGTTTATATTAACCGAAAACAAAAATACATTCGCCTAATTTCAAATTAAAACATTAATTAAACTACATTAACTTTCCCAGGCGCGAGGCTAGCTAGCTAGCTAGCTTTTCTGCTAAGGATGGATGAGTCATACATAATGGTCAGGTCGGCTAGAATGTAATCACCGATTTGTGGGATCAGGGATTTTGGTGACGGGGCAGTGAGCAAAATATTTGGCTGTTTGATGGTGACTCGGATGGGTTCTATATTAGAGTGTCAGGCAAGTGGAAATTGGGGTAAATACCAATGACTTGTATACTCTTGTTTTGGATAACTTGGCTGTAGGTAGTTGGAAATCTAGACAGGGGATGGATCGAGTGAGTAATTTGTAGAGGGTTCATTTGGTGGACTATTTGAGCGTTGAATGTCGGCGGAGGAGGAGGAAGATGTTACAAACACCTCCCGTGAATTTGTTGGCGACGGTATGCAAGTGCTTTTGAATCTAACAGAAGGCCTAAATATTGTACTGTCGAAGGTCATGAGCACAAAGGTGTCATGAACTTGGGGGGGGGGGGCGCTTGGAAAATAGAATGTTTTCAGTTTGGGGGTATTTAATCGGAGTTTCCATTTAGTGATCTATTTTGGTAAGGTCCTTACAGATTGATTGAGTATGCGGAAGATATTATCAGGTTGCCAGGACTGGGATAAAAGGGCTGTGACGTCTGCGTATAAAGGGAAGTGAGTGTGGGGAGGACGGGGCATGTCAGAAAGGCGAAGGGAAAATGATGTAGTCGATAGCACAGTACCTTGGGTTAGAACAGAGGGTGTGAGTTTTGGGGTGGAGGTAGAGTCAGTCAGGTGGACAATACAGGTAAGGCCTTCCACGTAGTACTTAAGGCAGGAAAGAAGTTAATCCGGCAAGCGAAGCGAGATAAGTTTAAAAAGAAGGCCTTTAATCCATAAAGCCATGAGCTTTGTCAGTATCAAGTAGGATCATGCCTGTGTATATTTTTTAAGTTTAATGCTATAGGTGATGATGAAGTCAGTGAATCTAGCTTTTTTTTTTCCCCCGGAAGCCAAATTGTTGTCGGTGGCAGAATGTGGTTCTAATAAAAAAAATCTCTGTGCCAGGACACGTTCTAGAAGTTTGTATTATTCTTCATGTTTCAGAGTTGCAAATTGTTATGCCTTCTATTTAATTAAAATTGACCTGTCGAAAAGCGTCACGTATGTTGTAGACATTACACACACACACACACACACACACACACACACATACACACACACCACACACACACACACACACCACACACACGCAACACACACACACACACACACACGCACACACACCACACACACACACACACATGTATATATATATATATATAATATGTGAATATTATGTACCTATTTTGTGCGTGGAATAGTTTTTTGAGAAAATCGTTGTAGTTTGAAATTAAATTTATTTTACTTTTACTTTTATTTTATTTTATTTTATTTATGATGTAGGTAAAATATCTTCACTTTCAGAGGCAACTCATACATACGGGCGTCTTGTCACAGCTGAAGCGATTCTCCTCCACGACTTCTCTTCCTGAAGAACCGAGTTTGATGTTAGGGAATTATATGTGCGATTTGTTTTGGACAAAGCAGCACTGGGACAACTTTACTTTCGAGTACTTAGGCTTTTCTATGCCCGTTATTATTCTGCCTATGTTTCATATTCGTATTTATTTAGCATCGGCAGGGCATGCAAAAGGATAGAAAAGACCTGGCATTATGCGTTTAATTCATGCACCTCGTGCAAAGAACAAATAAAATCTATAATTTTCACCGTTCAGTGATCTGTATGGCGTGACTGCTGGTCTTTTCGTCCGGAAATGTACGCGGTGTAGCTCGTTTATTCCGAAGAAATATTTCATCTCATGCCACCTAAAGTTTATGCGGGGAGGGTGTGTGAACATAGCATCTTCTGTGTTCGTATGTGTTCCACAATAAATTAAAGTCACTTGCATGCCCCTCCGTTTTCTAACGAAACTTCCCTTATTACGTCCGTCAATTTGCTTCAGCGGCAATAATTTTTTTTAAAGCTGCCGACTATCATTAACAGCAAATCTCGTTTTGCCTACAGAATTCGTAATTTAAACCTTCTTCACAACGTGTGTATGTAACCTTACTTATTTCCGACTGCACGTATCAATTACGGAAGTTTGATTATAAATGGCAGTAACTTGAACGATAAGTCATGACTACACAATATAGCATTATATTGTGTAGTCACTATAATTTTATTCCCAACAGTTTCGTAACCTTTGCCCACAGTAAATAAAACATTCATTGTGTTGTACCGAATTTAGCAGACTACTTACTACCTTGCCATTTTCAGCGTAACTTAATGCTTGTAAATAACGGTCTTCTAGTTAATTCAGTCCCCACGTTTTCGAAATACGTATAAACGTGCGCGGCCCTCAGGCGAGTCCCAAAGGAATTGTGTGGCTCTTCTGTGTACTGCAGTTGGCCAGCCCTGATGTGTACCTTGCTCGATTCCTTCCCTATCCCACAGTTTTATTACTTATTGATTGTTTAAATTCGCGTATCTGGTTTCATTATTTCTTGGTAGTATAACCCGAAGTTTAAACACCAGCGTTTTACACCCTCAGCTCTTGATCGGAAGTACCTTTCGTCATACGGTACAGTACTATAATTTCGCTTTTCTTGAAACATTTTGTATACACTGCCCGTCTGCTTCTCCATTTATTTTTCTTCCACCTTCTTATGTTTTCTTGAGCGCTCCTTTATTTTCAAACACCTGCAATTTGTGCTGTTACCCGAAAGGGAGACCGATTTTATGCCCATACGAAAAGGTTCAGGCAAGGTACGTGTTTTTTTTTATTGCAGTCTGACCCTTAGGTACACATTTGTAATAAATTATGGTATGCCTGCCTGCCTGGCTGTCACTGTCCATCTGCAGTCTGGCGGACGGGATAGTGTGTTCTGTATAGCGACTCGCTACGGGCTGGATGGACCGAGATCGAATCCTGGTGAGAGCGAGATTTTCCGTGCCCGTCCAGACCGGCCTCGATGCCCACACTGGGACCGTCGCGGGAGTAAAGCAGCAGGGGCGTGGTGCTGACCACCCATCCTCTGTTAGTGCCCAGGTTACGAATGGGTTGGAGCTATACCCTCGCCTCCCTTCTGGGCCTGCATAGGCACATCATGGGGGTGGCTTTACTTATATCGACATTAGGTGCTGTTTTGCGACTGCTTTGTGTGTTTATGTTATGTCGTTTAACGTCGTAGTGGTTTTCACATAGCAGATCTGAACGGTGCCAACTGAAGGAGTGACTGTTACTTTATTTGCTTTTCTGAGAGAGGAAAATGAATGTGAATGGGCTTTTGCTGTAGGGTTAGAAAATATTTTCCAGTTTCTAACCTCTCTCCTGAAATAATATTTATGTTCATAAGGACGAAGATACGAAATTGATGATCACATGTTGTATTTCCACGGGATTGTAACCAGTGTGAGTACAATGGATGCAGAAATTTAAGGCGTTGGTTTTGGATCCATTATCGTATGTTACTCCTCTTGTCGGATGGCGGTGGGCTATCGCGCTGACCCCCGGTGACAAGTTGAACAGACAGCTTAATATAGGCTTAGCGGTCACTACCTGTTCCATTCAGTTCTTCATTCTAATCGCTTGACTATCATATGACTGCATTCCCAGGTGACAACAGAACATGAAAAGCGCCCAGTCAGCTTCCTCTCTAACGCCTTGTTCGTAAGGCATTCCTGTTCGTAAACCACCATGCCCCTAACGATTTCTTTCAAGCAAGAGTAAGGACAGTTCCACCCCAAGTCATCTGCATGAAGGGGTTAGGTAAGCATTACCGAGGTCTTTATTTCGAGAACTAGTCTGGCTTGGAGTTCTGTAGGTCTTTTTCTAAGATGTATAACCATACGCCTTTGCGTAGAGTGAAGATCGCTTAGCCGAGTAACCATTTATAGCAATCAATCATCGCGCTTTTCATACCAGGGGTATATCCTTCGTGTTTCCCTCGTGGTACCGGCTATATTGGCTAAGTGTGTTATATTTCTTTTTCTCAGTCCCTACAGGCAAACGAGGGCATAAAAAGGTCTACCAAAAGTCAAAACTTCTTCGCAACTAGTTATTTGTTGTAACTAAAAGTGTTGTCATTCAGTGTTTATACAGTCATTGAACTGAAAATCCTAAGTAGGTGAACTACAACCAGTTGTTCATAAACGCTTGCAGAGCAAGGTGGCAGATTTCTCCGATACGTTTTTGCATATCTACCAAGCAACATGGCATCTTATTCTTTCAAGTGACCACGAACAAAGAGGTTTCTCCATCAACATTGTCTCCATTTTTGCCTTTCTTATTTGAGCCTTTGGTCAGTCCTTACCTTTCATTTAATGGCAGTAGGAACAGGCCTACTGGAAACCCGTACAAATTGCAAAACTCCGTGCTGAAATTCCCTACTTTAGCTTCAAGAGTGATCATTATAAACCAGGGATTATTATTTATTTTAAATTGTACGCTGACAGGGATTATCAAATTCGTCTTATTGTTCAGGACTCCCAAACTTATGAAGCAAAACTGATTGTTTAAGTGGGATGCGAAATAGATGGTGTTTCATTTTATGTCGCAAGAACAATGTGATTTAAGATTGTGGTTATTGGAAACTAAATCTTAGAACCACTGGCATGAACTGCGATTAGTATTGTAAACGTAAAGTTACATTCCGAATTTTCGCCCGTGTTAAATCCTGTAATATCTCGTATCTCTTCATGTAAAATCCGTGTTTGATTTTAGTTATTGCTGTCTGTACCGCCTGAATTGACGCCGAAAATCTACGTATTAATGTTCTTACAGGGGTGCTGATAAGTCCTTAGCCCGACCAGATTGGAAACAAGCCTTGCAGGGAAAAAAAAACTTCATGACAGCTCGCGTCTCGATGTTGAAATCGCGCGCGTCCATGACATGCTTCCGAGCTTGTTTCCTTCCTGGTCGGGCTAAGGACTTATCAGAACCCAGGTAGAATGAAAAAAAGTGTTTCAGCTAAAACTTGTAGAGAAAATAGAGACACATTTCATGTTTAGATTTTTTTTCCCGAACATTGTGCCGTTTATGAGATAATGTGGAAGAATAATTTAGAGCCGGGCAGGCCACTGAGAACAATATGGAGCATATTTTGATGTTTTGCTGACCGTGCATCTCAGTATATTGATCTTAGTAATTAACCAACTTGATGCACAAAATGCTTCTACATGTTTCGAGCATCATGTGCTCATCATCAGGAGGTCAAAATCGTATTATCACACCTATAGGTGTGATGATACCAGAGGCTGTATAATATAATTTTGACTTCCTGATGATGAGCACGTGGTGCTCGAAACATGTAGAGGCATGAAATAAACTTATTGTAAAACAAACATTTTGTGCATCAAGTTGGTTAATTACTAAGATAAATATGGAGCATGTGTATTGCATGCTGGATACCTAAGGCTACAAACACTCAGAATTTGTAGTACTTGTTCTTTTTCCACTGCAGCAGTTATTGCACGAACTAGCTTGAACATTACGTTTTACATTGTCTGTCTTGTTCTGTAGCAAAGTTACTTTCAACAGCGATATGTTATATATAATGCATGGAGTTTCTATTCTGCTTTTGCCTTCCAAGGAGGCATGTTAAGAAACATTTCTCGTATCTAACGTGGAATTGGTTAGTGCGTGTCATCCTTTAGACATTGTTTCGCCCTCTGTCGCAGTTATTTTGAGGTAAAGTTACTCATAATTGTGGTTTCATGGCTTATGTTGTTCCCACAAAATCTGCTACAAGTATATAATTTAAAAATAATAAAACAACAAACTTTTCCCATCTAAATTAAGACAGTACTGGGGAGCATATTCAGAACTAACTAACAAGCCCATGAAGCCTTCAGAGCCTGTAATTTTCTAAACTCGTACCTCTGATTCGCGGCTTGCTTTGTAGACAGGGGTGCCGTTATGTCTGGATTGCTTTAAGCTTCAGGGATAATTTGAAATATCTCTTAAGAATCAAATATGAGCAAGGAAATGAAAAATGAACTTCGTTAATGAGGTCACAAATTTCTTGCTTTAGCTTCTGAATAACGTTGTGGGACATCATTAGAGAAAGCGATTTCAAATTCTCTCAAGGAAGCCGAATTTCGCAGGCTTGACGTAATTTGTCAGGTACCGTCACAGACTAATTCTGAAGCCCGTATCATACGAATTTAATTAAAATACTCCAAAGACAAGAGAAAGGAATAAAATTTTACCAACGAAGAAATAAGAGTAAAAAAAAATTCGTGTGCAATATGTAGGTACAGCGGGATGTGGTCAGTATACGGAACATGTTGGCTCATTCGGGATGTGGTCAGTATACGGAACATGTTGGCTCATTCGGGATGTGGTCAGTATACGGAACATGTTGGCTCATTCGGGATGTGGTC
>Ga0131853_10027306_pt1 | contig 10250 bp, 5 predicted proteins | sample TergutLab28metaG_FD_92764 | JGI IMG/M metagenome (GOLD analysis project Ga0131853, IMG submission 92764) | Labiotermes labralis P1 segment gut microbial communities from Petit-Saut dam, French Guiana - Lab288 P1 (version 2) (version 2) | ecosystem: Host-associated > Arthropoda: Insects >... | reverse complement strand
TCGCTCTCGGAAAGGGCGCTCTCGCACGCTACAATCTGACCAGATTCGAACTGAATTCATTCACGTTTTCTAGCGGGATGCAATCGCTTTCCATAACCAACGCCGTGTTGGGAACTATCCCTAACCGACTCCCATTCACCATTGAAAAAACACGGTATTTCTCGGCTCCGTGACGATGAAACCCTATTATTTCCGCCACTACGATCTGAGTTCTTTCGCACAGAACGTTAACGGCAGAAAGGTACCGACCGAAGGTCTGTCGCTGGGCATGGATCACGAGAAGACGTCAGTCATGGGGTACAGGGCGCTGTTTGAAGACTTGGTCAAACACCACTCGAATTCGGGTCACCAGATAACTCCCAAAATGTATATCAGCGTGTATTTCACGCTACTTTTCGACTTGACACCCGATCGAGCCGCTTCTGAGCGACATACGTCACAACCTGATAATGGCAATATCAGAGTGGAATTGAAATTCAGCAAGCCCTTACCCAAACCATCACGTGTATATTCTATCTCGAATACAATAATTCGGTTCGCATAGGTAACTCGCGAACGGTCACGAACGATTATTGAATTAAAAAAACATGAACACGACGCAGATATTGTGTACGTTGAAGGAAGTGAGATCGTTCTTGGGAGTCTTCCCCTCCGATATGTTGCCTCGCTCCGTCTCGCAATCTGGCACGGTTATAGTGAACGCCGATCCTCACACGGAGAAAGTTTCACACTGGCTAGCGGTACATTTTCTACCAAATTCCTCGAGCGCCTATTTCTTCGAATCGTACGGTATCGTGCCGCTCGTCCCCGACATAGCGGCCTTCATAAGACGTAACTCTACCGTCTGGGATTATAACAGGAAACAACTGCAGGGCCTGACGAGTAGTATCTGCGGTAAATATTGCTGTCTATTCGCCCTCTTCATGGACCGGTGGTTCACCGCCAAACAATTCGTCGGGCAATTCGACGGTGCAACGTCAGCAGACCGAGAGATCGTCCGGGCCTTCGCTTCCGAATTCGGGTCGCTGCGGCTAGATAACGGCGGAGGTAGCGGAGAGTGCAGCTCCAGCTTTCTATAAAAGGTAGATAGTTAATCGTAGTTTCGTCATTCTAAACTATGTCGGCCGCCGATATGGAGGTTGTAATAGATTTCGAATTTTTGAGAGGGTGCCAGATTCAGATCGTGGTCAAGTTAATCTCTGTGGCGGTCAAAAACAAGATCGATTCGTTCCGTTTCAAGAGCCCCTATAGCATGACGTCACACGGCTCAGACGAAAACGGGCACAATTGGGATGACGGCACATAGCATATCACGATCTGTACATGGTCATGAGCGTGGCGGTAGGGGGGCTCGCTCACATCTACTGCTAAGGTGTTACGAAATGCTTATTTCTCACCGAACTGTTGGGTTACCCTATTCTTAACCTGCAGGATTTCAACTGTTTTCAGCCCACATCCTTCAAACATACACGCTGGTGCAACTTGCCTTGTCACAAATTTCCCAACGCCGATTGGGTAACCAAAACCGCATATTCTTTCTACTCTAGGTTGATGTTCTACCTGCAGACGAATTCTAATGTAAGATGCCCTAAAGACATGGCAAGTCATTCGCACAAATTTGTTTCAGCTGCTTCAAACTGATCGAGCGGTAGGCTGCCCGATCACTCTGCCCTCGACATTGTCTACTAGAAGACGTCGGCCAGACGCTAACGAAACATCTTCGCCTGAAGCATCGGCGCCTAAACCCGTTCGACCGCCAGAATTTGACACCTGCAACTTGTACTCCGAGGCCGTCAATCTGATATTTGATCCTAAACGGGTCCTAATGCGACGCCTCATTTTCATCGACGAAGACAAGATCAAATACGTCTCCGTCAGATTCTAACTCGCTCGAGATTATCATCCCTTCGTGGAATTCGGATCCATAAAGAAGAACGACTCTACCATCCTCATTCTCGACGATCGGCAGGTCAACAAGATGGCGGAATGTGTGCCTAGGATATTCGAGTCCATGTGTAGCAACGAGCAGTACGGGTGTAACGAGGACGATTTTAGACTGAACACGACGGGAAGCTACACGATCGCTAAATTGTATCTCGATAAACAGTACATCGGCCTGAGACTCGGAGACTTGCAGTATCTCTCGAGAATATTTCACGTCCTTCAAAATCACCTGAAAGTGTACACCCTCTCTCTTCCCGGCGTCTTGGCATATGTGACTGTGGCATTGACTTCGGTTAATTATGTCGAACCGCCTCCAACCCCAGTAAGCACATCGTGTATTCAAAAGTGTTTGACGAACTCAAGACGACATGGTAAAAAAAATATTACACAAATATTTAGTATTGTTTAACTGTTTGTACTTCCTTACACGTACACTCACAGTAGCCTTACTTATTATTATTGTTAAAACACGTAGCAGCTTCTAACATATTTTTCACCTTTAAACAAATGTTTATTGTTTATTATTATTATTATTATTATTCGAAAATAAACTACTTCATACCAGATAAAACAATGTATCACTTTATATTCAAACGACATGTGAAACCTACTTTCATTTCGAGTCGACGGCAATGGAGTATAGAAGAAAATTCTAGGCCAGAGCAAAGCATCCCACTGCAAAGCGCCACGATTAACTGGCAGGGACCTAAATATTCAATCTTCAATATGAAAGTTTCGCGATTGAAGTCATACACACATTGGCCTCACGGCCACTATCTCTGTATCACTAGTAGAATCACTATTTTCGAGTCTACACAGTATAATTTATTTATAGGTCAAGGTGGTAGGACAATATGCTTTCACTGTGCCAGAGGTTTAAAAAATTGGCGTCCCACAGATGACGCGTGGAGGGAACACGCACTCTGGTTTCCGTATCGCGCCTACATTCGTTATATCAAGGGAGAAGAATTCATACGCGTATGTCGGATTTGTGTACACTCGTGTAATCACACTGCACTCACCTGTTTTTCCGAAACTGCTACTGGACGGTCGCAGGCGAGTCGACACCTTCCCGGCACCTCTTCTACGTAGACGTGTGCGATGGGCTGCAAAGTGCATGTGTCAGATTTGGTGCTCATACCTTTGAGGCATTGTAGGTATCCAGCAAACTACATGGGAAATGCGGGTAATTTATTTTGCAACGGGGTTAAAGCTTGCTTCAGATGCTAATAATGCCACAGAGGTATAATCACTGAATATGACATATACACCTACCGCCATAAGATACCTGGATCCTGGACGAGGGAGTCGAAACACCTTCACTGCAACTCTTCAGTGTAGACGTGTGTGTGATATGGGCTGTAAAGTGTATTTATCAGAATTGGTGCTCATACCTTCGAGGCATTGTTGACATCCTTGGAAGCAAATTACATTACCAGAAAGGTATGTGCACTATATATATAAAAATACACCTACCCTGCAAACGGCAAGGGCAGATGAATCCTGGACAGGCGAGTCGAAAAACCTTCCCTTCACCTCTTCTTCAATGTAGACGTGTGTGAGACGACTTGCAAAGTGCATTTATCGAATTTAGTGCTCAAACCGGTCAGGCGCGTTTAGCATCAACGATAAAGTAAGAAACAGACTACGGGGGAAAAAAATTGCGGGTATTTTTTCTTCAAGATGCTAAACGTCGCATGACTGGCTTGACCACTAAAAAAGACATACACTTACAGGGCAAACAGCTGACAGCTGGGCAAAGGGGGGCTCCTGGACACGCGTCACCTGAAACGAAATATTATCTTATTCCTTTGTCATGTACGCAGGGTAGAAGGTAAATTTATGGTTTTGCATACGTGACAAAGAGAAAAGTATAACTTCGCTTACTAGTCTAAAGAACAAACACAGAGAGAGAGAGCAAGCTATATAATCTGTAATATTATTAAAAACATGTAAATAAAATATCTTTTTTCATAAATAGCAATGTACTTACCGAGCAACACCGTCTTCAGGTGCTTATTCTCACAAGTAAGTGCAACGTCTTTAATCTGATATCACGTTACTGTCTTCTAGTATTCAGTGCGACAGTACTGCTAGGTATCAAACAAAGAAGACGCACTTACCAAAAAAACCAGGCTTGTCGATATGCAGGCCGAAGATCGTCCTTACAAAGATGGCTACCATTCGTATCACTTAGCTTTTATACAGCAATTGCATAAAAATCACCTTAACCTTCATCAAGCGTGTCGAATACCTCAAATTAGATAATCCCTCCTTACATTTACGTGAGGAGCTTCGAGACACGTTTTACTAACGAGTCTACCTCTACGTAGTGAATGCAACACCGTACTGTAACATGACCCGAGCTCAAATTTGTCCGTGTCAAATGTACTTATTCTTTTTTATTCACTAATATCATTGCATCAACATTTCAGTACTGCACACTGGTAAACACATAAATCACTCACTGTTCGAAATACATGTAATGCTAGACTTATACAGACGCATGTGCATTAATTGCCACATGTGTCAAAATGATTCAAATTGAATAAACCCTTTTTACACTTACATACATAGCTCCGAGACACGTTCTGCTAACGCGTCTACCTCCATTTCGTCAATGCAGAACTGTGCTATCACATCACCCTGTTGAGAATGTGTTTCTACGCTTATATCTTCGATGGCATCAACAAATCAAGGATGCACAAATGAACCTTGCACCCAAGTTGCAGCACGATTAATTGCACGTGTGCATTAATGTTTCGAATTAGATAATCCCTTTTTAAACTTATATGAAGAGCTCCAATACATGTTCCAATAGTGAGTACACCTCTACGTTATGCATGCATAACTGAACTATAACATTATCCAAGGTGTCTGGGCTACTCCCTAAAATATGACACGCCACTTTTTGGGAAAAATTTCATTTTTTTTTGTATTTTCTTATGGTCTATCGCATGTCCTTACATCCAAGAGTTAGCTCTCTTTCTACTCTTCAGGCATTGCAACCACATTTTGCATATCCAGGTGGAGAGAAATCAATTTTGTTCATTCATATGGTTAATAAGATTCTACATTGTATGTAATCGCGTGTCCTTATTTAAAAAAAGGAATGGTTAAAGCGGCAGGTTTCGAACCTAGAATAGTTCAATTAGGAGTCCGGAATCTTACCGATTCAGCCAACAGTTTTCAAGAAACACACAGCATATAAAGTGTACTTTAAAACTAACGCCCTGGTTACCGCGCTGACTGCCATATTGTAAAATGACCGACTTAAACTTAGGCCTATTCTTGTACTTATTACACTCTTGCACTCATTACTACGAATCACGTGGTCTTCCTTTAGCGCTGGGGCCATGAAAGTAATTCTACAAGACTGTACGTGGGTCGCGCATGTTACTAAACTGTACGGCGACTTTTTTTGACTACAACACTGTACGGGGACACACGCGCACGCTACCAAACTTTACGGCGGCTTTATTTTATATCCGAATTAGAGGGCTTTTGCACATTATTTACTACAAGACTATACGGGTGCACACTACCAGACTGCACAGCGGGCGGCGGCTTCGAATTTTGGGTTCTTCTGCCCATTTTTTGACTACCGGATTGCACGGGGCGACCTGCCTGATGATGGCAGCTTTTCTCCCAGTCGAAAACCGATCCTTTTCGATAACATTATACACTTATTACACTCTGCCATTCACTGCGACTTAGACCACTCTTGCTCCATACTCCACAAGTCACGCGACGGCTTTTGACTTTATTTTTGGACTTCGAATTTTGGGGGCTTGTGCCAATCTTTTGGACTACCAGACTGCACGGGGCTACCACCCCGATAATGGCTGCTTTTTTCCCACCGTAAACCGATCAGTTTCAATATTATTATTATTAATATGCACATATTAACCTCTTTCATTCATTGCGACTTAGACCAGTTTTGCTCCATCCTCCACAAGTCGCGTGACTGCTTTCGACCAATTTTTTTGACTACCACAATGTACGGGGCACATTACCAGACTCCAAGTGATTTTTTCAAATCTGGTGTCTTCTGCCCAATTTTTTGACTACCAGACTGCACGGGGGTACCACCCTGATGATGGCAGCATTTTTCCCCATCGAAAACCTATCCTTTTCAATAATATTATTATGCACTTAATACACTCTTACACCCACTTCGACTTAGACCACTCTTGCACCACACTCCACAAGTCACGTGATACACTCAAGTGATCTTCATTTAGCGTTGGGAGGGCGATGGAGGCACCACTACCAAGCAACACGGCGGTACTTTACCAAATAGCACGGCTTAAACCACCCTGAAGATGGCAGCAAAAAATGTAGTCGAAAGCCGATCCTTTTTAATAATGTGGGCCAAACTCGACTCTTTTACTACTCACCCTTGATGGGATATTCATAATGATAAAAATCCCGACATTCAGTTAATCAGAAAGGAAACACTACCGCTCGGCTATTTGATATGCCTTTATTCATATTTTGTCCGCAAAACGCACACTAACACTAATGAAGCTGATCATTTTCAGTGTCGATTCAATGAAGAAATCTGATGATAATAACGGAGTCGGTCTCTGAAAAGTCGATGGATATATACCTCGCCGTCAGCCCGAGACACATTTATTAAATCTACTAACCGCGAAGTCTTTAGGGCACATGTCAAAATACTCGTTACTTAAAATAATAAAAGGGTAACGTTCGCCCTAGAACAGGCCATGAAGGCACAGAGGGGTAATAGAGGTAGAACCCTACTCTTTCTTTAAACTTGGCGCTAGATGTGGTGGATGATCAATGCAACGCCGATTTACCCCTGGGACAGAGCCAGTACCTTCTGTAAGGGGGCTCTTTGGGTCCTAGGGTCGATCTGGAGAATTGCGGAATAACTCGCCCGCACCGCGATTCGATCCCCGGACTGTCCGACATCTAGCAAGTCGCTGCACCGACTATGCTATCCAGGCCCCTCATTTAAGATGATGATGATGACTAATAATAATAATAACTCCATACAGCAGAGTCCTGCTTTAGAAGCTGAAAGGTGCTCAGCTAATCAAAAAATTCCCCGCATTTTATGGAACCCAAAGGTTCATTACCGCATTCACAACAGCTTGCCACTTGTCCCTGTTCTGAGCTGGATCAATCCAGTCCATGCCCCTTATCAAACTCGTTTCAAATACATTTTAAAATCCTCCCATCTGCGCTTGTGTCTTCATGTGGTTTATTTCAATCAGGTTTCCCCACCAAAACCTTTTATGCACTTTTCCACACATTGATTCATTTCCCGCTCATTTCATTCGTGTTGATTTCATAACACGAGTAATATTTGGTAAGAAATACCGAGCGTAAAGCTCATCGTTATGCAAACTTTTTCACTCCTCTAGTACATTTTCCCTATTAGGTAAACACATCTGCCTCAGTACCCTATTCTCAAACATCCTCAGCCTACGTTCCTTGCTGATTTTCAGACAGACGAAGTTTCACACCTGTACAAACAAGCGAAGCTATGGATAATTATATTATTACAAAAATAATATTAATAATAAGAACGGAAATACCACATTTTGTCCACAATTATTTGTTATTCTTGGGTGTAACCTATGATAGGATTTTACTACACAGGTTATTTGGAAGGGTTTATTTTGTCAAGATATCAACGATCACGTACACATTCACAACATTTGTCGAATCGAAACATTAACTCTAAAAAGCATTTTTTAAAAAATAATACATTGCTTGCAAATGCACATTAGTTGTATTCAACCTTATTGTTGGAATCATACCTCGCTGTTGGACATAGTGATGTTTAGAAAGAACAACAATTTGATGCATTGACACATGGATGGATGTGGAGGGAAAAGCAGTCGGGAGCTGTTTCCTTTCATTTCAAAACAGACTATCTCAGTTCTGCAATAAAACCAGCTTCTAACTCTTTAAAGAGAAAGGAAGAGTCTGTTTTAATTAAGCACCCAATTCGCAACGCGCAGAAATTACCTTTCATCTCGGTTGTACTTTATATTTTATAAGGCAAACGTCATAATTTGTTTGAGATAAATATAATACAATAAATACAGTACATGCAGAATGTGAAATCTCTAAATATTAAATATGTCCGTGCATCAAGTAACCAGTGTGCTTTAAAACGTCAATGCGATGAGCCAATAGATTTAATTAATGAAGCATTTTTCGTGAAAATTTTTAATTAATTTTTATTTGTAAAATGTGCTGTACACACACACTAACCTAGGTTTACATTATTTCTTATGGGCCGAAATTTCGACTTAAATCGGATTCGCATTAACTGATTTTGTTCTGGTGTAAATTACCACGGAAACAGCAAACAATTTGTATCTTCCTCATTTGTCAGTAACAAGTGCTTTAAATGGATAGTATATCCGTATACTGGGAAATTCTGAAAATTTACAGAGTACGTTTTTCATTGTAAACTACAAGGTTTGAGGCACGAGGTGTGGCAGTTGGTTGAGGCACTATGCTACAAGCCGGAAGGTCGCGGGTTCGATTCCCGCTGCTGTCATTAGAAATTTTCAATGACATAACCCTTCCGGCCGCACCATGGCTCTAGGTACGACATAAATTCTGACATAAATGAGTACCTGGAATATTTCCTGGGGCTAATGGCTGCCGGTGTGTACGGCTGACAAACTCACTACTTTCATGTGCCGATTGTTTAGACACTAAGTTGAACTCAACCTCTCGGAGCCCTAATTACCCGTCCACGTCTGTACAGGGATACCTTGTAATCTACAATCCTAAAATTGACAATGCTATCAGTGAATGAATTTGATGTTTTCCGAAACATTAGTATCGTTTGGTAGATTGTAGACTACAATTTTAGTAATAACAGTACTGAGGAGGTCGATTTCATTCTGAGTTCCTCACGGAATTACACTTATAAAACTAGTTTATTTATGGGGCTGAGTAACAGTGTCTACCAGATTCACATCATGTCTCCTCTAAACAATGGCAACAGCGTAATAATGAAACAAACTGCTCTTCCAAATAAATGACAACAACGTACCTACGGTAGGCCATAAAGCGTGTATATTTTTTGTTCAAAATTTTTTCTTGGTTTTCCCTGCAAGACAGACACAATTCAGTTTTCGAATTCTGTCGATATGCTCATACATTTCACGAAGAATTAATAAATTTACCATGATGTAAAGAAGAATAATAGTTTTGAAAGTGACAATATATGTGGAAAGTAGTGTTAACGACTGACTATGTATGTATGTTATGTTTCCTTTCACACCGATTCCACCGAAACGCAGTGTTCATGCACTTAACGCAGGTGACAAATGCGCCATCTTACAGAAACGAAAGCAAATTTGATGTTTTCATGTAACATAAAACTGAACAAGGAAACGCAAAAAGGAACCAAAGAATGAAAGAAGGATTGTTGAAATATGTGAAGGAAATAGCGTAATTTGTAATGTACTTTAGTGCTCTTTACCATTTTTCACCACGACACGCCAAAAAAATGAACGAGACAACTTACAGGCATTGATGGCTCCAAAATATATATCGGAAAAACGGGTTGCCATAAGGAAAAAAATTACTTTCAAATTTGGGGGCTGTGTGCCATATAAATGTTTTGTATGGTCTCAGAAACGTATAAATTTTTTGTTTTATTTTAAGCGCATTTGGAAACTCGATTTTATCTCCCGCACAATATTTGGTGAGGAATACAGATCACTTAGCTCCTTGCTATGCAATCTTCTAAATTCCCCCGTTACCACGTCCCTCCTAGGTCCAAATATTCTCCTCAACACCATATTCTCAAACACCCTCAGCTTTCTTTCCTCCCTCAATTTCAGCGACCAAGCTTCACACCCATACAAAACAACCGGCAAGATTATCGTTCTATATATCTTAATCTTTAATTTCCTGGACAGTAACCTGGAATACAAAAGGTTCTGCACCGAATGGTAGCAAGCATTTCCTGACATCAGTCTACACTTTATTTCTTCCCGAATAGAATTTTGGATTGTTAAAGTTGTTCCCAAATATTTAAACTCCTTCACCCTCTCGAAGGTACCATTATCAATCCTCACACTGTTATTTTGTCCTGCATTCTGATCTCCAGACACGACCATGTATTTAGTTTTATCAGCACTTACTTCCAATCCAATCTCCCTAGTAGCAACTATTAAAGTTTCTGCGTTTTCCTTTAAAGTATGTATACCTCCTCCCAGTATATTAACATCATCGGCATAAGCCAGCAGCTGATGTGTACCATTTAGTTTCAAGCCATCCTGGTTTACCTGAACCCTCCTAAT
>Ga0131853_10027305_pt1 | contig 10251 bp, 7 predicted proteins | sample TergutLab28metaG_FD_92764 | JGI IMG/M metagenome (GOLD analysis project Ga0131853, IMG submission 92764) | Labiotermes labralis P1 segment gut microbial communities from Petit-Saut dam, French Guiana - Lab288 P1 (version 2) (version 2) | ecosystem: Host-associated > Arthropoda: Insects >... | reverse complement strand
TTTGAATATATTTGCGTATTTTGGCTCGTGCGCTGGGCTCTACGCGCTGGCTTAAGAGAATAACATAAACTTGCTCAGTACCATCCAAACGGGAGCCGAAAATTATCCCTTCGGCTTTAATGAGCTGAGATTGCAGCCGAAGCTGCATGTCACCAAAAAGGCTGTTCTTTTTTAACCCAGGATCTTCGGGAAAAACACAGGAAAAGCCTACCACACTGATATCTTTTATAGATCCGTTAATATAAGTTCCGTTCATAGGAAGGTTAACCGTCGTATTTGTCTCTTTGTCTATAAGCATACGGATGTATTTGCGGCGGCCTTTTGCATTCACACCGTTAAGGATCGTTGACAATTGTTTGGTTGCTGCGCTTGCATCCGATTTTACAACAGTATAACCACAGGTGAGCTTAAGCAGCTCCATGTATTTGCGCTTTGTATTGTCATCATTCGAGGAAGCAATAATACCAATACTTGTGGAGGCGGTTTCACTTTTTTTCTGGATACTCTGGATTAATTCCACCCAAGCGCCTTCTTTCATTGCTTCGTTTATACTTGCAAATAATATAGAATCCGGATAATTCTTGAGCGCTTGGCGAATTTTGTTATCGTCTTTAATTACATAAACCTCGAATTCCTCTTGAGCCAACTCAGAAATAACCTGATTTTGAACAAGTGCCGAAGGATGGAGAAAAAAAATCTTTTTTCCAAGGAAATCGTTTTTACTATTCTCTGACATAGCTTAATCCTAATATGAGAAATACTATTTTTACCAGTCCTTTTCGCCTTATTTTATTCCTACTAATTCAATCTCGAAAACGAGGAAGCTATTGGCAGGAATTATGTTTTCTACGGCTCGTTCTCCGTAGGCAAGTTCAGGGGGAGCGATTATAGTTCGCACCTCACCAACTGTCATATCCAGAATGGCTTCGTCCAGGGCAGGAAGAATTCTTCCTGTGCCAACTGGCAAATCCTCGGCTCCTCCGGTAAGATCGGTATTTGCGAAAACCTCTCCTGACAATAACATGCCCCTAATATTTACTACAGCTGTACTGCCTTGTGTTGGTTTTGGGCCGGTTCCCGGCCTTTCTCTTATCCAGCGCAGCCCTGAAGGTGTTACGGTTGCAGCCGGGAAATTTTGTTCAACAAAAGCAAGGTCTACGTTGCGTTGAGCAAGTATCCGGGCAAGTTCGGCGGATTCGGCGGCGCGAATCAAAGCATCAAAGGTCGCCTGATCTGCTCTAAAAGCAGTAGCTTCGGCGCCATTGCGAATGATAGTAACTCTTTCGATCCTGTCACCCTGCTGAATAGCATTAACTACATTCTGACCCTGAACAACCCGGCCAAAAACCGTGTGTCTTCCGTCAAGCCAAGGAGTAGCTACATGGGTGATAAAGAACTGGCTTCCGTTTGTTCCGGGGCCGGCATTAGCCATGGAAAGAACACCCGGGCCATCGTGCCTGAGGCTCGGATCTATCTCATCCGGAAACCTGTAACCCGGGCCGCCTGTCCCGTTTCCGAGGGGGCAGCCTGCTTGAATCATGAAATCGTTTATTACTCTATGAAATGTAAGACCGTCATAAAAAGGTCTGCCCCCGGCGGCAGTCATTCTGCCTTCAGCCAGAGCCACAAAGTTACACACAGTTAGCGGCGTTCTCTGGTAATCCAAACTTACAATGATATCGCCTCTGGAAGTGCTGATTCTTGCAAATAGCCCATCTCCCAGACCAGGTATACTTTGAGCCACGGCACTTGGCGCATTACGGCCAATACAGCCACTGAACACCATCAACATGATTACAATGCCGATGAAAAGAGGATGTTTCCTGATTAGAAACTTTTTCACTTTACACATATTAAACATAAGCCACCTTATCATTTTTTTGAAAATAGAGCAATCTCAATTATGGAAAGAATCGGCGAGTTAGCTGCTTTAGCGACCGCAATTTTTTGGACTACCGGCGCTCTTTTTTTTGAACGCGGGGTTAAACAACTAGGCGCCCTTACAGTTAATTTTTACAAGGTAACTATTGCGTTTATTCTTTTAACTATAACGGCAACCATCTTTCGGGGAATGCCCCTGCCTCTTGATGCGACCCTTCATAACTGGATTTTTCTTTCATTATCCGCCCTTGTGGGCTTTGTAATTACCGATATGTTTCTTTTTAGTGCTTACGGGACGGTAGGCCCCAGGATTGCGATGCTGTTTATGGCGCTTTCTCCTCCCGTAACCGCCGGTATTGCCTACGTTTTTCTTGGCGAAACGCTTGGGCAAAGGAGCTTACTTGGCATGAGCCTGGTAATATCCGGAATTATTTTGGCTATAATTGGCAGAGCGAACGGTTTTGGCTTTTTAAAAATAGACAAAGAAGACAGGCGGGGCTATATATTTGCATTTTTGGCTTCTTTGGGGCAGTCCATTGGGATAAACCTCACAAAAATCGGGGTCGAAGGGTATAACGCCATTGCGGGGACACAAATCCGGACATTTACGGCGATTATCGGATTTGGCATAATGTCACTTGTTCTTTACGGCGGGAAAAATATCAGAAATGCTATAAAAAATATTGAGGGCTTAAAGTATACATCCGCGGGCTCTGTATTTGGCCCCTTCCTCGGGGTCACTTTTTCACTTGTTGCAATTCAACGCGTAAACGTAGGCATCGCAAGCACCCTTCTTGGGCTTACCCCGGTTATTATTCTTATACCGGAACTTCTGCTTTTCAAGAAAAAGATAAAACCGCTGGAAATCGCGGGCGCCGTGCTTGCTTTTTGCGGAACGGCACTATTCTTTTTATAAACAAAGTCTAATTCAGCCATCTGTGTAACTTTTGGCTTTAATCTGTGCTTATCTGGTAATGATATATACTTCGGAGTATAGTATAAATATGGCAGTACCAGTTGGAGCGCACAGGTGATTCGAAGGCGGGTCTGGTTTTTTATATTTCTCTTTATTCCTATGCTTACCGCGGCAAATGAACAAATTACCTTCACCATGGATGAGGCGGTCAGGCGGGCTCTGGATCAGAGCATTAATTTGAGAAAAGGTGTCATAGATCTTGCCCAGGCAGGTTATTCAGCCGGGCGGCTTTGGTCGGAAATTTTTCCTTCTTTTAGCCTCAGCGCAGGGCTGGGTATTCTTCCTTCCACTCCGCTTTTTACTGACCCAGGCTTCAGATACAGAGATGATGCGCTTTCCTATACATTAACTTTCGGGGTTTCTCTTTCCTTGAATCCTTCATTTGTTTCTTCAATGAGGCGCATAGAGTTGGCTTATAGATCTCAGCTCCTTTCTCTTGAAAACGCCACAAGGCAGTTGGAAATCCATGTTATTAAGAATTTTTTGGGTCTTAACGCAATGAAGGCGAATATTTCGCTCATGGAAGAAAGCCTGGAACTAGCGACGTTAAAAAGGGAAAGTGACCGTATTGCCTGGGCAAACGGCCTCATAAATGAACTAACCTGGCTGAATTCTCAGCTAAGTGAAAAAACCGCCCTTTATAATTTACATAATGCGCAAGCGGTCTACCAAAACGCATTGGAGGAATTCCTTGTCCTTTTGGGAATGGAACCGGCTTCTGATGTCATTTTCGAAGGTTCTATTGATATAGTACCGATTAATTTGGATCCGGAACAGCTTATTCTCGAACACCTGCCCAGAAGGCCGGACATTATAAGCCAACGCCAGACCATTGAAAGGCTGGAATTAAGCAGAAATGTTGTCGCCCATTCTTCCCGCTCGCCATCACTGAATCTTTCTGCCCAATGGCGGGGAGGTTCCCCCACGCCAAACAATCAGGGACTAAGCGCCCCATTTGCCGACAATTTGTCCGGCAGCGTAACTGTAAACATTCCTATTGATTCCTGGATTCCGGGAACAAGGCAAAGCCAAACAGTCAGGGCCGCAGGCGCAGAGCTGGAAAAAGCCCTCCTGGATTTGCAGACCACAGAAACCCAGGCAAAAACCCAAATTCGCACGCTCGTAACTCGTCTTCGAAATGCATGGGAAAGCATAGAGATTTCCCGGTTGCGTGTGGATTTTGCACAGCGTACCGTAGATGCTACTGAAATAGGTTTCAGGAATGGCACGGTGGAATTTAAGGAGTTGGAAGACAGACGCAAAGATCTAAGCGAAGCCAGACAGCGGCTGCTCCAGGGAGAAATAACTTGTCAATCTTTGCTATTGGACCTTGCCGCCGCGCTTAACGTGGATTGGAGATCACTAGTTGGGGGCTTGCAGTGAAAAAAAGCATATCCAGTGCCGTTGTAACCGCGGTTATTATTGGCGTAATCCTCACCTTTTCTGGCCTTGGAGCCCATACTCTCTTAGAACGAAACGGAGTAATACAAACTTCGACCGCTCCCGCAGGAGGACAGAGGCAGGGAGGAAGCCAACGGGCCGCTACTGTTGTGCGCGTAACGCCGGTAGTCCGGGACACCATAGAAACAAGCGTGATAATGAATGGCGATGTACTTGCGGCTAACCAGGTTGCCATTTTTCCTACGGTTGCGGGAAGAATAACCAGAACTAATTTTCAAATTGGCGATAGGGTAAACCGGGGAACGGTCGTTGCCATGGTGGATCCTTCACGGCCCGGCCAGATCTTCTCGGAAAGCCCGGTGGTTTCTACTGTTGCCGGTACTATTTTGCAGATGCCTGTCCATAGGGGGGATACGGTTTCCACCCAAACCGCGATTGTTGTAGTAGGAGATCTTTCAACTTTGATTGTGGAAACTTTCGTGCCGGAAAGGTTTACCAACGCGGCACAGCGTGGCTTGACTGCTCAGGTTACACTCGAAGCTATGCCGGGAGAAATTTTTACGGCTGTAGTTGACGAGGTAAGCCCGGTACTTGATCCTGCAAGCAGAACCGTTCGCATACGCCTGCGTTTTTCTGGCCCCGCAGATCCGAGAATCAGAGCAGGTATGTTCGCCACTGTAAGTCTTGTAACAAATACGCGCCGGGATGTGCCGATAATTCCGAGGCCATCGGTAATCAGCACTTATGACTCCTGGGTTGTGTTTACCGTGGACGGGAGAAATCTCGCGTCCCGCCGGACGGTCACACTGGGAATCGAAAGCGAGCTTTTTGTTGAAGTTTTAAGCGGACTGGAAATAGGAGACAGGGTCGTTAGTGCGGGTCAAAATTTTTTGACTGACGGCGATCTTGTACGCATAGTGGAATGAGGCATATATGAACATTGCGGGATATGCGGTTAAGCACCCGGTAACAATAATAATGTTTTATGTCCTGGCTCTGGGCATTGCTCTCACCATGATCCCTAATCTGGCAGTTGATCTTTTCCCTTCTACCCAAAGACCGGTACTTTCGGTCTTGACCCGTTTTCCGGGAGCCGGTCCGGCCGATATAGAACAAAACGTAACACTACGGCTCGAACGCGCTCTTGCAAGATCCCCGGGCCTTGTCAACATGACCTCCAATTCCATGTTTGAGATTAGTTTTGTCAACCTGGAATTCGCTTACGGCACAGACATGGATAAGGCCATGATCGACGCACAAACCCTCTTAAACCGTATAGCCAATGCCCTGCCCGACGGGGTTGAGACTCCCATAGTGCGGCGTTTCGACATGGCTGCCGCGCCTATCATGCGCCTAACGGTTAGGGGAAATTACCCGCCGGATCAGTTAAGGCTTTTTGCCGAAGAAGAAATTCAATCACACTTAGAACGAATTGAAGGGGTCGCCGCAGCGGAAGTGACAGGAGGACCCACCCAGATGGTAAGGGTAGAGGTATCCTTAAACCGCCTGGGAGCTTTCAACCTGACACTTGCCGATGTAAGTACCGCTCTTAGGGGGCAGAACGTAGTCGCCTCCGGGGGAAACCTCCGGCGCGGAGTGAGGGAATATCAGATAATGACCCGGGAGGAATTGGTTGACCTGTCACAGATTAAGCGTCTTGTGGTAAAGACAGTCAACACCGGTTCGATAGGACCGGGCATGGCAAACCGTTCCCAAGTGGTTAGGCTGGAGGACATTGCCGATGTACGCCTGGGTTACAACGAAAACGCAACAAGGGTCATAGTAAACGGGGAAAGCGGAGTTTACATCCAGGTTACAAGCGAGGCCGACAGCAATCAGGTACAGGTAGCCAGGCGGGTAAGAGACGCCTTGGATGTAATTAACACAGAACTGCCAAGGGGCATAACCCTGGAAATACTGTCTGACAATACCACCATGATAACCGCCACCCTTAACCAGGTATATAGAAATGCCGGTCAAGGGGCTATGTTGGCCATGATGGTTCTATTCCTATTTCTGCGAAGTATAAAAGGAACTTTAATTATAGGTCTTGCAATTCCCATTTCAATAACGTTAACCCTCATGTGCATGTCTATTTTCGGTTTTAGCCTGAACCTCCTGACCATGACCGGTCTTATCATGGGCATGGGCATGACCCTGGATGGTTCCATCGTTATAATTGAGAATGTATATAATTACCGTAAGCGCGGGGCCAAGCCTTCCGTAGCAGCAATCCTAGGAAGCCGGGAAATGCTCAGGGCTATTATTGCTTCAGCGACTACTACGCTTTGCGTGTTTATTCCCTTAATCATCTATAGACATAGCCTCGAGATGATGGGACAGCTCTTTAATGATTTGATTTTTACGGTAATGATTTCTTTAACCTGTTCCCTACTTGTGGCAATCACCCTGGTGCCAAGCCTCTGCGGCTCTGTTTTGGAGCTTAATACCCGCAAACAAAAACCTCTGAAAAACCGCCTGCTCCGGACTATCGACGACGCAATGGAAGGATTTCTTGTCCTCATAGAAAAAGGCTACAAAAAAGCTCTTGCCTACTGCCTTTCTCACCGGCTATTGGTGTCGACCCTTGCTTTTGTGATACTGACGTTTTCTCTGTTGCAGTTTGACACGCTGGGGATAAATATGTTTTTCCGCGCGAGAACCGACGATATTGTGAATATCAATGTATCTATGCCTCAGGGAACTACAATTCAAGAAACGGAAAAAATACTTTTTCAACTTGAAGAGCTAATACAGCATGAAATTGAAGGTTACAGGAACCTTATCCTTACAGCACGCAGGAGCGGAACAAACCAAGGAACCGTTCAGATTACCCTCCCCGAGCCCGCCCAACAGATTGATACTCCAGACTCCATTATGCGCAAATTAACCCCCCATGTAAATTCAATCCCGGGAACGCGAATTGGCTTCCGTGCAGGCCGCTTTATGGGGACAGGTGCTGCGATAGAAATTGCAGTAAGTTCAAGGGACTATGATGCTATCATTGAAACAGCAGGCGAAATACTTAGTATAATTGAAAGACAGCTTCCGGAGATCGAAAACCCAACTATAAACGTTGACGAAGGCGCACCCCAATTACGAGTCGAGGTAGACAGAGACCGGGCTGCGGCTCTGGGGGTTTCAATTACATCCATTGCCTCTGAGATACGCGCAGCCATGGACGGCATCAACGCCACAACCATGAGTGAAGGAAACAGGCTCCTTGATGTAAGGGTAATGCTCCGTGGCGAAGATCGAATTGGGATGGAGAACCTGGACGCGGTTTCTTTGATGAGCCGTAATGGCGTCAGGGTTCCGCTCACCAATGTTGCCAATATAATAGAAGACAGAGCCCCTTCGTCCATACGCCGCGAAAGGCAGGAACGGGTAGTTCGCATAACGGGAAGTCTGCCGCCGGAAATAGCCGCCACGGATATGCAGCCCCGCCTTATAGCGGCAGTAACAGAAAACCTCGTTCCGCGTGAAGGCGTTACAATCCGGTTTCTGGGAGAAGCCGCTGAGATTCAAGACTATTACATGCGTTATCTTCTAATCGTTGCCACAGCTATCTTCCTGGTCTTTGGTGTATTGGCCAGCCAGTTCGAATCCTTTGTAGACCCATTTATCATTATCTTCACTGTTCCAATGCTTTTTATTGGAGTTATCGGCATATACAAAATCTCAGATCAAGCCATGTCCATGTTTTCGATTGTAGGAATAGTTGCCTTGATTGGAGTTGTGTTGAACAGCGGTATAATTCTTGTTGATTATACAAATACCCTCAGGGCACGCGGCATGACAGTCAAGGAAGCCTGTCTTGAAGCCGGCCGCAGCCGCCTGCGCCCCATTTTGATGACCAGCCTTTCAACATTACTCGCAATGTTCCCTATTGCTTTCCTCACCGGCGCCGGCGCAGAATCCATTCAACCCATCGGCAAGACCTTCGTTGGCGGACTTGCGGTCAGTACCTTTATAACACTTTTTATTATCCCATCAATTTATTCACTGTTTAACAGCCGCCACGACAAACGTAAATTGAATTTGAGATAACTTGTTAGCGAGTTATGGAAAAGATAAAAGCCGCCATTATCGGCCTCGGCAGAATCGCAAGCCTCCTTGAAGAAGATTCTCTGCGCGAAAAGCCTTGCACCCACGCAGGCGCAATCGCCGCAAATCCTGATTGTTTCCTTGCAGGCGGCTGCGATACAGACGAACAGCGGCGCAAGCTTTTCGCTAACCGCTGGGGAGTACCGGCCTGCGCCGATGCCACAGAAATGATTCAAGCGCAAAACCCGCAAATCCTGGTCATCGCCACCCACCCCGACAGCCATTATGAATACTGCCGCCTGGCCGTAGCGCAAAAGGTGCCGGTTATAATCTGCGAAAAACCCCTGGCGAACACACTTTCAGCAGCCAGAAAAATAACCGCTCTGCGCGGGCCGGTTATCATCACAAATCACGAGCGGCGCTATTCGGCGGATTATATCAAAGCCAGGGAGATATTGGCAGCTGAAGCAAGTCCAGCTTGGGGAAAACTCGGAAAAATCTTGAGCGTCCGCTCCGTCCTTTATATGGGAAAGGGCAAGCGCCTTCTGGATGTTCTATGGCACGATGGAACCCACCTTGCCGACGCGATCATGTTCCTGACCAGTTCAGTGTTAAAACACCGCAAGCGCTGGGGTGCGAAACTCACCGCCACCAAAGGCACCACCTGGCTTGAAGGGAAATTGGTGCGAGATATCTCACCCCTATTCCCCAGTCCCCAGCCCCCTATACCTTTTCACATGGAAGTTGGAGCCGGGCGGGATCACTTGGTTTTTGAAATGGAGTTTTCTTGTGCGCTGGGCAGACTGCGTATCGGCAACGGGGTCTTCGAAATATGGGAAAGCAGTGAAAGCCCATACGCGGAAAATTTTCGTTCGCTAAAACGGACTTGTGAAAGCTTCTCTGGGCAAACAGGTTATTTCGCTAATATGATAGCCGACGCCGTCTCTTGCGCCCGCGAACCGGGACGACAGCCGGTCTCGTCCGCTGCGGACGGGTTAAGGGTGATCGAGTATCTTCATTCGGTAAAGGCCTGGCGGTAGATTAGGGGCTTTCTTCCAACCTGTTGATATTTGTACGGCTTAACGGATAGAATATGAGCACACTCCGGAGGGTAGGATAGTGGCTATTCCGCCTGGTTTGGGACCAGGATGTCGGGGGTTCAAATCCCCCCTCTCCGATTAATGGAATTTGTTAAGGCCGGAAAGACTAAAGATGTCTATAAACTACCCGACGGGAACTATCTTCTCAAGTTTAAGGATACTGTAACAGGCCATTCGCCGGGCGAACATGATCCGGGCGGCAACAGCGTTGTAGGCTCGGTAGCGGGAGTGGGCTTGGGTGCTTTAAAAATGTCGGCCTATTATTTTGAGCTGCTGAAAAAACAGAGTATACTTACTCACTATATAAGCGCGGATTTTTTAAAAAACGAAATGCTTGTCCGCCCGGCAGCAATTTTCGGGAAAGGCCTGGAATTCATATTACGGTATAAGGCCGCCGGAAGCTTCGTTAGAAGGTTTGGCCTTTATTGTAAAGAGGGTGAAGAACTTCCCAAAATATTCGAAGTTACGCTGAAAGACGATGTCCACAACGATCCGCCGGCAACGAGCAAAATACTCGCGGCACTCAAACTTTTGACTCCCGCCCAGTATGACGAAATACACAGCAAAACAATTCAAATCTGCGATATTGTAAAAGAAGATATATACAGCCGGGGTCTGGAACTCATCGATATTAAACTGGAATTTGGACTTATTGACAGCAAAATAGCTTTAGTAGATGAGATAAGCGCCGGTAATATGCGCGTATATCAAAATGGCAAAAAACTAGATCATCTCGCTCTGACAAACCTGGTAGGATAAAGCCCCGGCGGCAATTTAGTTCAGATTATCGTTTTCGTCTGCTTCACCCGGAAGAAACATATAAAGATCCGGAAGCTTAAAAGTTCT
>Ga0131853_10027304_pt1 | contig 10251 bp, 6 predicted proteins | sample TergutLab28metaG_FD_92764 | JGI IMG/M metagenome (GOLD analysis project Ga0131853, IMG submission 92764) | Labiotermes labralis P1 segment gut microbial communities from Petit-Saut dam, French Guiana - Lab288 P1 (version 2) (version 2) | ecosystem: Host-associated > Arthropoda: Insects >... | reverse complement strand
TCATGCGTTATGTATGGGCGTGGCAATTCTTTTTTCATTCGCTCAATTCTGCTATTCTTTATACAATCACGCACCCAAAGTTTTTCATCTACTTCTGAATCATCCTCTAAAATATTATTCAACGATAATCTCTCATAAAAAGGCGCTGGCTGCGGAAAATGAAAGTCTACATTATCTATAAACCCACAAATTATAATTCGTTCACGTTTTTGCGGCACACCAAAGTCAAGCGCATTTAACACTTTTGAATGAACATTATACCCTAATGATTGCAACCGCCTTAAAATTATTTGGAATGTATTTCCATTATCATGTGCAGTTAAATTGCGAACGTTTTCCAATAAAAACGCAGGTGGCATTTTTTCATAAAGTATACGCTCAATATCAAAAAAGAGTGTACCTTGTGTTTCATGATCAAATCCTTCTTTGTCACCAATGATACTAAAGGGTTGACAAGGAAACCCACCAAGCAAAATATCAAAGTCGGGAATTTCGTCTGCATCTATTTTTGTAATATCACCTGATGGCTTTTCTCCAAAATTTGCTTCATATGTTTTTGCCGCATGTTTATCCCACTCAGATGAAAATACACACCATCCGCCAACGCTTTCAAATCCAAGACGTATGCCGCCTATTCCTGCAAACAAGTCAATAAAACGAAATGAATCCCACTTACTAGGAGGCAAAACCGTTTGAGTATCTTCAAAAATTTCTGATAAGGTCGGCTGGTATGCATATTGTGCTTCAAATAAATCTCTCATCTTGGTAATCACCATTTACAATAATTTTGTTCGTGACTCAATTATACAGGGAAATGATGTATATGCGCAAGTAGTGTATGCATTACAACACCGCTACTAAAGTTTAAAATTAGAAATACATTTGCATAATTTAGGAATATTTAAGCATTATTCGTCTTTTCTGCCTTAAATACTTTTAAAATTCAAATAATAAATGATAAATGACAAAAATTGTATGACTACATTTTTTCAACCGCTGCCTATCTCTCGTAACCATTGACAATAGCAGATTGATTCCTCTTAACTCTTAAATCATCAATAAACAAAGTCTGTCCATCTCTACTAATTTCTGCTATATCCATAATCCATTCCATACTCACAATTTCTCCCTGTAATTCCTCAAAACGTTCTGTCGGAATACGCACCATCTTCAACACAGGCTCGCTCCTGCCAATAAAAGATAAATATAGGGGTGTAAATATGGGTGCATCAATAGGATTAACTACACCGCCAAAGTCGTTGATGTGCATTGTTGATGCATTTCCGGCACTATCAGTCAACCTAATTTGAAATGACACATTCGGGTCATTTGCGTTTGTATTCCCGGAACTTAAAGACACGTATAAGTTATCACCTGCAAATAGTGTGTCTTGTGCAAAACACATCCTGAACACAGGAATATGCGAACCAAACCTTTCTATTTGCTCACCGCTGCCCCATTGCAACCTTAACACCCGATTGTTGCTATCACGCTTGCTTGGCAGTGCTGTGATTGTCCACCTATCAAAGCCCTGTGATGAATATGTGACCAATCCAGATGTAGATACACCGAGATTAAACCCATGCTCAAAGTTATCCAGTAGAACCATGTTGCTATCCACAAAATCTGTAATATACCACGTAGGCGGCAACCATTCTGCACCATAAGCAAAATATCTAAATAATGCGGTATATTCTTGTCTACCATGCAATGCGGCTTCTAAAAATGCACTTATAAAAACCTTTGCTGCCATTTGTTGTTCGTCTATAGGCATAAGCAATCTTCGGTTGGCTGTCATATTCCAAAGCCCTGGCAAATCGTTTCTGCCCCAAATAGAGTTAAACTGCCCGTGATTTGCGTGTTGCATCCAAACCCTTGCTTTAATTCCACGCTTTGAAACATCAACACGACGGTACATGTCTGCACCCTCAAAGCTAAAAGCGTCCATATCATGCCCACCGTGTATAGCCAAATAATTTACACCCGATAAAGATAACTCAACTCCAGCGGGCTTATACATACTATGTGTTGGTGCAATGCCGATTACTGTATTTATACTGAAAGGATAGTCGAAAATCACATGTCCATTGCCGGGGTAATGTCCTAAATCAGCAAATGCTGCCGCTAATGCCGATGCTTCCCCACCACGTGAATGTCCTATAAGTGCAATACGCTCAAAATCAACTCTATTGAAAAAGATATGAGAGTGGTCGCTATTCCAATTATACCATTGCATGAGATGCTCTAATAAGATAAAAGCACGAACACCGACTTCATCCTGTAGGGCATCCAGCATCATAGCATCATAAACAAAGGAAATGTTTAAAAATGTTTGGTCTACCGACACCGCTATTATGCCACGACTTGCCAAGAGTTCGCCTAAATAATCATAACCTTCATACGAGCGTATCCCTGCCGTATGATTACCGTGTACAATCAGCACAATAGGAAATGACCCGTCACCATCCGGCATCCATACTTTTGCGTTTAATGGAAGTGCATCAGAACCAAAGCCTAATTGCCACTCACGAACACCTCCCCAGCTATCCAAAAGTGCTGATGCATCTGCGGTTGACGAATGAATGGTATTCCGAGCGGGGAAAGAGGTGTTTATTTGTCCGACCGATGCGTAGTAGTATGCGGTGAAATCATAACCCCCAAAGGCAGATGGATTGCTCAAATGTGGTATGCCAGGAACTTGTATATTTTCAGCGTAAGGAAGTGCTAAGCTTGCAACATCCGGCTTTGCATCCGAAGTCAGCACAGCCCCTGGCCAAAATATAATGATGGATAGAGCAATAGCGACCAAGCCTGACATACTCAACACACCATAGCGAAACATTTTTTTAGGTATACTTAACGCCATGTACTGCTTTGTTTTGAACATAACAGCCAAGTACACACTTATCATGACGAAAATCATTAACGGCAGAACATATATCAGCAAGCCAAACAAAAGTATACTCAACATAGCTGACAAAATAAATATCAGCACGACCTGCCAACGCAGACGCTTAAAAGCGATAAACAACAAGGTGAAAACAATAGCTATAACTGACACTGCAAAAAGAAAAGTTATGCCTGTTATCAGCGTTGGAAAAAATCCATAAGGGCGAAAGAGCAAAATAAAATTCACAATGCCAAACCCTAATGCTAAAATTAAGCAAGAGAGCAACGACCATTTCATAGCAGGGCTAAGATTTGACAACAGAAATGTTCTGATGCGATTCATTTTTTTGTTATGTTCCGTTTCATTCATAAGAATCTCCTTTGCAGCTCCCTTTAACTAAATAATCTGCAATAAAATCTGTAAAGAGTTCAACTGCCCTTTTTCGTACTTCATCGCTGCTTGAAATATCCGAGCGCAGGGACATTTGCACAGTCGCAAGTAAGTGGGCAAAAACTTCAATACTAAAAATGTCCGACTCATGCCCGAAATGCGTGAGCACCATCGCATAGACATTTTCCCCTGCCACTCTGCTTTCTTGTAGTTTTTCCGGTGGTAGTTTTCTGACGATATACTCGTAATCTGCATCGGAAATATAAAACAATACAGCACTCATACTTAAATAGGCTTCAAATAATTTTTTTGCGGTTGCCCATCTGTCTATCATATCATCAGATAAAATCTGAACGACCTTGTTATACATTGCCTGTTCATCTGCCTTAAAGACTTCCCACAAAAACTCCTCACGAGTTTTGTAAAACGAATAGAATGAGCCTTTAGCGATATTTGCGCCCATAGCAATATCGTCAACAGTTATCTGCCGGATACTCTTTCTTTTCAAAAGGTCAAGCACAGTATTGTGCATAGCCGTTTTAATTGTCTCTCTTTCGTGAAGGCTAAATGTTTTTGGCATTGCTTACTCTCCTCATATCAACATAATGACTAAATATTAAATTATAGTCATTAACAAATCATAGCGGTTTACTGAAGGAAAGTCAAGATATTATTTAAGGTAATTTGAGCTAAGTTAAAACTTCTTCAAGTTGAATTATAAATATAAAAAAAGAAGACTGTTAATATCACAGTCTTTTTTTATTTATTTACATATGTTCACTCTGTTTCCTTTTTATCTTTTTTATCCTTCATCTTTTTAAGTAGTTTTGGTACAAAATAAGCAGCAATACCACCAAGTATTACAAGAACTGCAACAACAATTATTATCACTACAACAATTGAAAGACCGCCCTCGTCATCACTTTCTACTGGTGAGTAAGGTGCAAAAGGAGCTGGTGCCGGTGGTGCAGTTGGAAGAGGTTCGTTCCCTGCTGCATTTACAGCTATTGTTGGTGCAAAAATTGGCATGATTATTGCACATATTAGTGCCACTAATACAAATTTCATCTTTTTCATTTTATTTCCCATACTATCTCCCCGTAAAGCAAATTTTTTGTTGTGCCAGGAAACTGCTCCGCATTTTCCTGACGAAACCTTTGGTTTCGGTGTTTCACGACTGGTTGTGAAAAGTTTGCTTTGCAAACTTTTTTATTCCTCTAGTAATAATATCCCACATTACTTTATAATAAGCAAGAGTTGTTTTACACAGGAGCTTAAATTATGGATAAATTTGCAGACCGTAAAAAAGAAATTTTAGAATCACTTCCCTTTGCCCCAGGGTGCTACATATTTAAAGGTGAAGAGGAGAGTATTTTGTATGTGGGAAAATCAAAATCCTTGCGCAAAAGAGTTGCTTCATATTTTAGAGTAAGTAGAGACTCAAAGTTTGATGCCATGATACGTATTGCGATAGATTTTGAATTTATAGAAACCAAAACAGATATTGAGGCTCAAATTCTTGAGTTTAAGCTTATTAAAAAATATCGCCCTCCTTTTAATGCAAGAATGAAAAAAGACCGTGGAGAATGGTTTATCAAGTTTACACCAAATACCTATCCTCGAATATATGTAACAAACGACGCATCTGATGACGGTAGTTTTGTTATTGGCTCGTTTTACTCAAAAGATTCTGCATATGGTGCGCTTCTTATTATCGGGGAATATTGGAAGCTGCCAACTTGTGAAGCAGATTTTAATAAAAAAGTTTGCTTCGCAAACTTTTCACAACCAGTCGTAGACACCGAAACCAAAGGTTTCGGCAGGAAAATGCGAAGCAGTTTCCTGGCACATAAAAATAAACGCCCTTGTTTGCGTGGGCAAATAAACCAGTGCTTGTCCCCTTGTTCCGGTGATGTTGATATAGAAACTTACAACGAGACTATTTTAACAGTTAAAAAATTTTGCTCCGGAGAAAATAATTTGTATTTTTTTGAGCTAAAAAATCAAATAGCAAAAGCAGCAGAAGAATGGGCATTTGAAAAAGCGGCTTTTTTACAAACTAAGCTTGAAACACTTAAAATTTTAGCACGTCAAATCAAATACGCACCGCCTCCTTATGAAGGAAAAGTTTATATTGTTTTTGCTAAAAGCAAACATGATGAAGTCTTTGTTTTGGGGCTGATTAAAAATGGTGTAGCTTTGTTTTGGGAGTTTTTTAATGCAAGCGAAAAACTTACAAAAACTAAAATTAAATCATTTTTAAAAACAAAAGAAATAAAACCGGAAGGGCACACCTTTGCAAACGCAGTTATAGAAGTTGATGCAACTCGCTACTTTATTGATGTTACAACCATTAGCAAGGCATTGTTGGCAAACACCATTTTTGATGCCTATAGTTTTTTTGTGTACCAGTAATCTGCTTTTGTGTCAAGTTCTAAAGCTACCGCATATGATGGAGGCAAAGATTAAAAAACGGAGGGAATAAATGGGAACAGGCTTTTTAGAAATTGTAGCAACCGCAGCCGAAGAAGGTTTGCCCGTAGCCGGAGCAAAAGTCACTGTGTCAAGCGGTGGAAATATCCTTTATGAACTAACAACAGACGAAAGCGGGTTGACAAAAACAGTACCTTTAGAAGCCCCAGCAAAAGAACTTACCCTTGACCCATCATATGAAGGAGTACCATATTCCGTTTGTGATGTAAAAGTTGAGGCACAAAACTACATGACTATTACCATCACAGGGGTGGAAATCCTTGATGGCGAAACCAGTATCTTGCCGGTTTTTATGGTACCTTGCTTGGAAGAGGGGCAGTCATATGAACTTATTTCCCCACCTCACAACTTAGTTTCTAAAGAAGAAAGACGTATGGATGTCCCCCCACCAAGTGCAATACCAACTTCCCCACGAGTGCTTAGTGAGGTAACTATCCCGGAGTTTATCACAGTTCACCTTGGCAGGCCGGATCGCGCTGCAAGAAACGTTCGTGTCCCATTTACTTACTATATAAAAAATGCAGCCAGTCATGAGATTTTTTCTACATGGCCGGCTGCATCTTTAGAGGCTAATATTTATTGTATTATTTCTCTTACTTTAAACCGGATTTTTACAGAATGGTATCGTGTAAGAGGCCACAACTTTGATATAACAAACAGTACCCAATTTGACCAAATGTTTGTTGAAGGCGGTCAAATTTTCCGCAATATTGACGAAATGGTTGACCGGATTTTTAACAGGTATATCCGCCGTGAAGGTCATCTTGAGCCATTTTTTGCAGAGTATTGTGACGGAAGACGTGTAACTTGCCCGGGTCTTTGGCAATGGGGAACAGTTGACTTGGCTAACCGGGGAATGAATGCCTTGCAAATCCTACGGCATTACTACCCAAATGATGTGCAAATTGTAGAAACCAATAATATTGGCGGTGTGACAGAGTCCTTCCCCGGCTTTGTACTTCGCCCCGGCACAAGCGGACCTGCGGTGCGCACCTTGCAGGGATGGCTTAACCGTATTCGTGTAAACTTCCCTGCTATACCAGTTATAACAAATGTCAGCGGAGTTTACGGGCCTCAAACAGAGGCAGCCGTTCGTGCTTTCCAAAGTATACGAGAACTTGGAATGTTGACACCAACCGGAGTTGTTGACCGTTCAACCTGGCACAGGCTTTCTTTCACCTATTCAGCAGTAAAACGCCTTGGAGAATTAACAAGTGAAGGTATAGTAGTTGGGATTGGAAGAACTCCGCCACGAGATGTAATTCGTGAGGGGGCAAGGGGTAGGCTGGTTCAGCAGGCACAGTATTTGTTAAATTATATTTCAGACTTTTACCCTTCTGTACCTCCGGTTTTACAAAATTCTATTTTTACAAGAGATATGACAACGGCAGTACAAGAGTTCCAACGAGCCTTTGGATTAAATCCGGACGGTGTAATTGGCCCACTTACGTGGAACATGCTTTATTCGGTTTACTGGCGTATCCGTGATGGTATTAATCCACCATCAGAAGGAGGCGAAGTTACACCTCCTACCCCACCACCGTTGCCTCCGCCACCACCACCTCCTCCAACAGGTATTCCGCCATTTCCAGGGCAGTTAATTAGAGTTGGCTCACGTGGAGCAGATGTTGAAAGAATCCAACGTTGCTTAAATTCACTAAGAAGTAGATTCCCCTCAATTGGTCAATTAACCGTTGACGGAGTATTTGGACCACGTACACAAGCAAGTGTTATGGAGTTCCAGCGGATTATGGGATTAAACCCTGATGGTATTGTTGGACCACTAACTTGGGGTAGACTCATGCCGGAATGTCATGGTGGTATGGGCGACTATCCGGGATTTTTAATAAGAGTTGGAGAACGAGGAACGCATGTACAGCAAATTCAAACATGTTTAAACAGGGTAAACAATGCCGGTCTAAACACAGATGGTATTTTTGGTCCTATAACGCAGGCAGCAGTTATAAACTTCCAACGTGGAAATGGCTTGTCCCCTGATGGGATAGTAGGACCTCTAACATGGGAAAGATTACGCTCAAGATGCAGCGGAGCAGCTCCGGCCGCAGCAAGGGCAGTTATAGCACCCGAACCAGATGTACCGGAAATCCTGCCAACACCAGCAATCGAACCCATAATTGAACCAGTACTTGAACAAGAGCCAATTGAAAACTTTCCAGGGAAAATAGAGTTTGCCCCGGAGGGTGCGCCAAGTGGCGAAACAATACCTTATATGCCGGGCGCAGTTGAGCCTATCGCAGCAATTGATGTAGAAATTGATTTTTATGAAACAGTGCCTGTTCATGCTGGATTTAAAGCTGAGTTTATACCTCCGCCAATGCCAGCACCAGCACCGCCCCCGGTTCAAGAACCTCCACCGTGTAAATCTCACCACCAAAATAAAAAATGCTGCAAGGACTTAAATCTTACTGATTTACTACTGTTTGCTTTGTTGTTTAAAATGGTTAGTAAATAAAAGGGTTAAACAAATCAAAAAGAACCTTCCTTAGTCCGGAAGGTTCTTTTTATATTAAATATCTTTTAAATATTCATTTGCTAAAGCAAGAGCAGCAACTAATGCGTCACCTGTCACCCAAACATCTGGTGCAAAACCTACTCCTTCAGTCCATGTTCCTTCAGGATGAAGAAGCTTGTATTGCCCCATGCTTACGATAATACCTGAGTTAGGGAGGTAAAGCGGCAAGTCCGAGCTTGTAAGTAACATTCCAAAAGTATTTTGCCCAACAACAAGTGTGTTTTCTATATTCGTAAATTGGTCTGTAAACAGCTCACCCGATGACAATGTAAAACGGTCTATCAGCACAATAATCAACCTATCATTTGAAATAACTCTCTTACGAGACTCTTCTGGAGTAAATTTTATACCGTCAGCTATTTCAGTCATGTGTAAATAACGCCCAAAAAGTTCAGACGGATAACTAAAATCTAAACCTGCACGTGATAAAAAACCACGATACCAACTTGCCGGGCGGCTAACACCAAACGGCAAATAAATTTCTGAGTCAAAAAAACCAAGCCAGTTAAAGTTAGTAGGAACAACCTCACCAAGAAGCCTATATAACCACGCATGAGAAAACGCTGATGCTCCGCCTTCATTTGAACGAATATCAATAATAATAACAGGCTCATCTATTAAATAATCAGCTAACGATAATACTTCTTGAGCTTCAGCAAAGTTTAAAGCATAAGGGTTCATAAAATCCCCCATACGACGTATTGATACAATGGGAATATCATTAATGAAATTTAGTGAGTTATTTATACCCCTTAAATGAGTTCGGTTAAAATCATAAGATATAAGGCGAATTTTTTCGGTTTCTCCATTTTCAAAAACGATACTCAAATCATATAAATTTCCTTTGGAAGCTTGCTGATAAATTACCGGTATATAATGAAACTCCCCATATTCATTTACTGCCAAACGAAAAAGCTCATATAAATCATGATTTTCTACATATAAAACGTATCTACTGGTTTCACGATGATAAAAACCATTTTCTGTTTTGTCAAAAGGCGAATCCCAAATGAAAAAGTTATATGGGTTTCCAAATGTACTGCCACTATATCTTCCAATTTGAAAGTGATAATCTGTTATAACAGTTCTTAAATTACGAACAATAATTTCAGTCAGTTCATATTTTGACCAGTTATACCTTTTTGAAGTTTCATATAATATATTATTTTTTATATCTGAAAAAACATCAACACCACCAAAATAATGAAACCCTGCATACATATGCTCAATTAGTTGAAACAAAATATCAATATCATAGTTAGCTTCTTCTTGTGAAATGCTGCTGTTATTTGGATTTGTAAACAGTTCTGCACCATTAAATATTTTAGGGGTTCGGTCTTCTATCCAGTTGTTAATGAGTTCAAAATCAAGCTCATGAGTTATTTGCCGACGTTTGTTTGTAATCATAAGGGCATCATTTAAGCTTGATATGGAAATAAAACCATCATCATAACTAAAAATATCAATAACATCATGTTGCTCGTATATTTCCAGTTCTTCTTCTCCTTCGTTTTGACAATCACCTATTAAAATATTTTCTACATCAAAATCATAACTAACAGCATATTCATATTCATCATTTTCATAGTGATTAAAATATTTTTGACCATTTGACGAACATGCAGAAATAAAAAATAGGCAGAATATTAAAATATAAATTTTTTTATGTGTCAGGAAACTGCTCTGCATTTTCCTGCCGAAACCTTTGGTTTCGGTGTTCACGACTAGTTGTGAAAAGTTTGCGAAGCAAACTTTTTTACTACTCTTATTATATGTATACATTTATAAAGCTCCCTATAAAAAGTTGCTACTATATAAAAAACGACCATGGACTAATTTCCATCGTCGTTTATTTCATCCTCCCCGACCAGGATTCGAACCAGGGACCTATCGGTTAACAGCCGAGTGCTCTACCGCTGAGCTATCGAGGATTATTGCTGTATAT